>Ga0209208_10001563_pt1 | contig 32432 bp, 28 predicted proteins | sample S1TSphfallax_3_FD_187694 | JGI IMG/M metagenome (GOLD analysis project Ga0209208, IMG submission 187694) | Host-associated microbial communities from peat moss isolated from Minnesota, USA - S1T2_Fd - Sphagnum fallax MG (SPAdes) (version 2) | ecosystem: Host-associated > Plants > Peat moss >...
CCACTTTCTCTGTTCTTATGATACCATTTGATGCCTGGGATGTGGAGAATACATGGCTGATCAGCTTGATCTGGATTTCTGGTTGCAGACAAATGAAAGCTACCTGGGTTTCAAACATAAGAGGACACAGGAAGCGCTCTCACTTGAGGACCAGTGAAACCCTGCCATAGGTGGCAGCAGAGATGACTGCAATGACACCAGGCACAGTGGAATTGAACATTTTTACATGGAATCGGTAGCTCGCAAAATATGTGAAGGATGGGCAACCTGAGAAGGTGATGCAGTTTTTCCAATGAATGCAACAAGAAGGGATCAGTCCCAACAGATTCATGTTTGTTCAGGTGATCAAGGCATGTGCTGGTCCTATATTGTCCTGCATTGTATGCTTGAGGAGTAGCCTGTGCTCAGGATCACATTTTCAGTGATTTTAGTGTCTTTCCCAGATTAAGGTGCTTGCTAGGCTAAATGTAATGAACTGAAAGCTCATCATCGAGTTCTTCAAGATTCTTTGTCAGTCCAACATAGATTCTGTTCTCTGTTTGAGCACACAGGTCTAAGCTGCTTTTCTTTTCATTGATGGTCACGGTGAGTTTTCTTTGAACATTTATGGATAAAAATCAGATTCTGAGAAGAAAAGAATTTCTCTGACCTTTTTTGAGCTGAACATTTGGTGTGTTTGCAGTCCTTGTCACACTGGATTTTTCCAGTCTAAGTACCCAATGCATAACTTTGCTGTGTGTTGTAACCTTGTATTTTTTTTCATTAAGATCATAAAGAGTGATATTTTTCTTGGTAAGTTGGATTTTTTGGGAAGTCATGGGGCTGGAGTGGCAAAGATATTGGACATTGTTGTGAGAAATATCAAGGAAAAGGGGATGATGTGTACATCACCTGTTATTGATGCTCTCATTCAGGTTTGTCAATTTCTAGGTGACTTAAAACCTTATTGGTACATCTTTCATTACTGTCTTTACTTTTCTTTCAAATTTTGTGGAACATTTTGTGTTCAGCAGTTCAGCAGCTACATCACCTTTGAATTCTTCTTCCATATAGGAAGTTCCATTGTCTGCAGCTTCTGCAGCTTTATAACCTCCACCTTGATCCTCTTGCTTTTCTCAATTCCATTCATGTTGTTTCATATCACCTTTGTTTTTTGTGTTCTGATTTTCTTTTGTTTACTCTGTAGTGTGCCCACAAGCATTGCTGCCTTCCTGTGGAAGATCATAGTGCACAACAGATTGTGTTCATAGCATTAGCCTATATTTTTGATGTGGGTTCCCACAAAATAATTCGATTACTCAGTACTATCCATGAGGTTCCTGGACTAGTGATGGACTCTCACTTCTTTAACAGTTCATGATGAATGGGCTCTTCTTGCTTGCTTGTTCTTGTCTTTATCCTGTCATATTGGCCCGTTTGGTCTTTTGTGTGTGTATTGTTGTCTTGTTCTGTATAGTCTGTGTAAACTTGATGTTGTTCTTGATTATGAATGCTTGGAATCACAACATTTGTCCTTTTGAGTGCAAGGAGCAGGAAAGTTATCAGATCTGGTTTTTATTGTGTGGGTACAGATGCTACTCCTGTTGGTGGTCAGTGGGTGGGAAGAACCTGACCTGGTGAGGGCATTAGCAGGAGTGGTACTAGCAAGTGTGTTTGTACAAAATTGTGCATTCTTTGCACAACTGATTTCACCACCATCTCATTCCCTTGCTCTACCAAAGTCAGAGGTGGCTATCTCAGACCAGAGTTCATTTTTCTCTTCATTGATCCTTGGCTTGACAAGGTAACTTCAGCCATGTGGCATTCTAATGCCACTTAGTGTACCTTGTCCCATAGATCGCTACTGTTAGCAACAATGACATTTCACTCTTGGTTTTAGTTGCTTGTCTATTTTTTCCCCAGGTTTGAAGTATTTGCTGCTTGCTTCTGTGTTTGTGCATTATGTTTTTTTAGCTGTGCTACTGTTCTTGCTCTGGAATGTGCTTCATGAGGTGCTGTTGATCCCTCTTCTAGTTGGCAAAGTTGATTCCTTAACAACACTGTTGAAACATGTGCATTGGCCTTCTGCATTTGCTAGCACCAAGGGAACCACAGATTCTAGATATACTCGATAAACCATTAGGTTTGTTTCTCTCATCTTTAACCTGCAAGTGTTTGCATAAGTAAGAATGTGGCTCGGTGTGAGGGTTTGAACTGGTTTTAGATCTCTGTCCATGTGTGCCAAGACTTCTGAACTCAGGTCTGTTTGCGATGTTTCAGTGTTTGCACCAAGTGTCCTTCATGAGACTGAGGACGACAAGAGTGGAGTTGCATCTGGGCAAGTCCCTCTCATAATAAATGTACCCAAATGCCCCAGTGAAAAATCATGTCAAGTGAATTAGGAACAGTGAATTGCAGTTTTTTTTGTGTTCATGGCTGTTGCAACTTCTGATGTCACATTAAATTCAATTGTTGTTTAGATATTTTGTTTTTGTGCATTGTGGAGACTCTTTATGATATTTGTCTGCTGAAAACAGAGGTTTATCTATCCGGAGTAGACATGTGTAGTTGTGCACAGCCTTCATTGCCAATATTGGAGAGCAATCTTATTTGAATGTGTTGGCATGTAAAAGGTATGATCATCACATTGTAGATGATGTATCCATGGGTGTCCAGAAGAGGAGCGTGACGCCTCCAGAAAGAGACAGAGGTAGGATTCCTACTACCCAAGACTTTTCATACATGTCCTCGGTTTTACATGCATGTCATTCTGGAAGTGAAATAGGGCAAATTTGAGGTTTTTCTAGATGCATTCTAGTTGGGTTCCACTGTATGGGCATTTGAAAGAATGAAAGTATGAAAGATTAGAACAGATTTTTCTATTCTAATGTATGAAGTGAAGGTAATCAAAACATGATAACAAACAAAAGGTCGGATGTTTCGGTAAAACTCCAAAGATTTCAAATTGTTGATCAGTAAGACTGGCCAGTGATTTTCACACTTCTGTGTTTGAATTTTGTTCACATTTTGCTTTGAAATATGAATGTCCTACATATGTTTGAGGAATCCCATAATTACAAATCTTTTTCATATTAATTAACAATTGATGATTCATACATTTTTTATTTTTTAAAAAATTTTGTATGTTTTATTAAAATACCCTCTATGCCTTTTTCATCCCATTAGTTGTAACTCTGCAGTTTACCTCTGTGTTTATCATGAGAAATATTAAATATATTTAACCCCTTAAATATAACATTATTTTTTCAGAAAATTTTCCTCCAATTAGAATGTCTATTCCTTTAAAATTAAATAATTTGTTGTTTCAAATCTTGTTGTAACTTTTGGTTCACATGCAATGTTTTTTAATTGTTTAAAAAAAGTCCAAACAATATTGTTCTTTTTCTGTTGAATATAATGAACAAAATAAATCAAGAACTTATTATTTATACTTACTAATAATAAAATAAATGATTTCATGTGATTAAATTTAACATATGTAAAATCTACATTAATCAGATGATTCCAAATGTTTTAATTTTTTTTACAAACAAAGTTAATTATGTTTAATATGTTTTGATAATGAGTTTTGTTAGCTCCTTTTCAGTGTCAAAATTAATGCTTTAATGGCAGGTTATTTTTCACATAAGATCAATAAAAGCTTTAACAACAAAGTATTAAAATCATGAAACCTTTTCATAAAAAAGGATATTACACACCATTATTGTCATATCGTTCTTACCCTATCACTTCTATTGTTGTTTTGTAACTATTGAAATTCAAAATTCATAGCCTGTTCCATTACAATCAATATCTTTCATTTAATGCCTCCAAAAAATATTGTGGCATGAGAATTTTTGAGCAAAAATCTTTTTTTCAAAATTTTCCAAAAATTAAAATTATTTATTTTGGGAATATTTTCAACAATAGTATATTTTTCATATGTAAGTAGATTTTGTCCTAGTTGACATAGGTTTTGACATTTACCCCCTAAACTTGCACATGGTACATCACAGAATTGTAATACAAAACCTGAATCATTTTAGAAAAATCTTAAATTGACCTAGATTTCAACATTTATGCCTTAAACCCACATATGGTAAATCATAGGTAGGTTTTTTCTAAACACGCATAACTTTGTAATGTTATGGGAGAATGTCAAGTCATAAGAAAGGATGTAAGTTCTTAAGAAAGGATGTAGGATATGTATGATATGTTTTTACGGATGTTGTAATCAACACATGTTTCTTCCATAGGGATAAAGGTTTAGTATTCTTTGTTTTGGGGACGACAAAAAGCCATGTTCCAATGAAACCTTGTCAACATGGTGGTGTGATATTAACTTAACCACCCACATGTGGAGAAACTTGAATTTTGGCATGTAATGATTAAACATTTAGATATGATACTTGCATATTACATAATGGGTAATATAAGATTTTTTCTATGAAAACCTATTTTATTTTATGGCTATAAAGTCATTGGATTTCAAAATGAAGAATCATGTTCTAATGGAGCTTAGTCATTATGTTCATGTAATATTGATTGGATCCTTATAATGTAAATAACATCATAACCAAGTAGATTTTATATCAACATAGGCAAAGTTTGTATTAGATTTTCAAACAAATATGTAGGAGGGCAACTATTTATGGTATGGAATGTGTGGATGTGCATAAGTTTAAGATAATTTGGCACACATATTGACGTGAAGTTGACATGGAACATACGTGGTGTTGATATGGCATATTGATGATGTGGTGACAAGGTGATGACATGTCACTAAAATGGCACATTTGGTGACATGGAAATGGGTGATGTGTCGTTAATGTGGCACATTGATGATGTGGCAAATGGTGATGTGGAGCTAACATGGTTGCAGGTTGATGTGGCAATGGATGACATAGTGTTAACATGGTAGAGTTTAAGGTTTTACCTGCATGTAATGTGATGTCATCCACTTGAAAATGTGATGTCATATGAGATGGGAATGTTAGTGCACTTGAAATAAAATGTACTAGGGAGATTTACTTAACGCATTTTCATGCCAATTTGAACAACATCATGTGGAAAAAATTTATCCATCGTTGATTTACGAGTATTACATGAAGCTTTCATTTAAACACATCTTGAACATTCAAAGCAATGTTGAGTTCCCATTTCAATTGGTTGGTAAGATTTTATTGGATTTCTTTTGGGATACTCTTTTGCTTGTGCATGTTACAAGCACATATGGCAAGGTTTTAGATTCCATTGCATTGGTAGGTTTTCTATTGAATCCCCATTGCATTTATGTTAAGCAAGAAATGGGAAGCAATGTCCACAACTTTGAAAAAATTGGATTTATGTGTTTATGTTTGCATCACCATGTCTATCAATCAATAACACCACATACTCCAAGCTTAGGTGAAAAGAGTGAGCAAAGCCATATGGAAAATGTTGAAATGCACAAGGATACTTATTGAAATTAAAGAAGAATAAACATCATATTTGAAGTTTGAATTTTTTTTATAGTCTCTCTTTAAAGTCCAAATGAAGGAAAATGTAAAAATGCAAATACCCATTTCTGATGGAGTCTATTTTTGATTACAAGTGCAATGAAAAACATAATAGTCATATTTAGCATGATTATTTATTATGCATGAGAAGATTGTTACAAATCTATTAAATCCAATCTGAGGTTGGTAAACATTTCCTCTTACTATGACCAAAATAAAGTTCAAGAAAACTCACGCATGTTGTAGTCATGAGATTGAATACATAGCTACACCCATTCCATTGAGAATCAAAGATTACAAGGCTAAAAGTGACGCGCCCCCAAGTTCCTTGTTAGACCCAAAAAGGGTCCAACTATGTTAAAGAGCGAAAATAGTTGGAATTTGGTGCTGCTCCCAGCTTCCAGCATTAAAGGGGGTGAAAATGGCGTGCTGAAAGCTTCGGGATTAGACTAGGAAGAGGGACAACTATTTAGTTATTCGGTCCTGCATCAAAACCAACCACAAGAGGGTTAGTTCACCTTCGAAAACACCCTTGGTGTTGGGACAAGCCACGGGCAACATGGTCTAACTTAACTCACCACGGCCCGGACTCGGGGGAAGCCACCACCTTCCCCCATATAGTATTCTCTACGTTGCTCTGCCGCACCTACATCCAAATGGCTTTTATTCTCGGGACTCCCAAGGAGGAGTCCTGAAATTGTCCTGGTTTGGACTCCTGGAACTTTGGGAGCTCATAGCTCCCGGCTCAGACCTCGGATTGGGATAAGGTCTAAAGCAAACTTGTAGCTCTCCTCAAGAGCTTTCCAACGGTGTGTTGCACTCCATCTGCACACACCGAGATCGGGTCGATTCTCGACTTTTTTGTGGTCGGGAGTCAAACTGCCAGTTTGAATTCCGGCCCTTCTTTGGACCATAACTTGTGCTGCAGGTGTCCGAATGGCTCATGCGAGGCCATTTTCGACATCTACACTTCAAGTCCTTTCCAACAGTATAAAGAACACCTCAAGGTGAGGTGTTTTGACTTTTGTGATCAAGCTCTAAAGTTGCGGGAATCCTGGAGGACTCCAAGTTCCCACTTTTGGGAATGTGAGTCTCATCCTCACACTTGCCTCAAAGTGGGGTTGCGACACCGATTCGCAATTGTTGCAAAAGTACTAAGTAGTTTTTTCACAAACATGAGAACTATGAAAACAAACAATGAAAAGACAAACCTAAATTTAATATAACATTTAGTGTTTGGGGGGGATGGGATCTTTGTTAAGTATTTCTTCCACCGAGCAATATTTGGCAATGTGTTTTGATGGATACAATATTTGTTGTCCTATTAAAGGTAAATGTTGTAAATCTAGTATGCATGTCTACAAGAAAAAAATCTATGATGTAATGTTTAAGATTCACAAACATTCCAATAAAGGCATGTTCATGTTGGTTCTTAAGATATGGAGACATTGTACACACCTCATTTTGTTTAGAATATGTAAACCCAGTTGAAATAGGGTGAACCAACTCCCCAAAATGTAGAATGGTGGCAAAAATATCCTTGGTTTGTTGTATTCATAAATGGTTGTGGTTGTTGATTCCATGCGTCCCTTTATGTCAACAATGTTTCCCAAGTGGTAGTTCCCAAAATCAAGTTCGTCACATGTCATTGGTTGGTGCATAGTCATGAACACTAATGAGAACGAACTCAACCCCTATAAGGGCATCGATTTTTTTTGTGTGAGGTTGGTTCCAATCTACATAAGCCACATAGGAAGATGAGTTGGTAGCTCATGAAGGTACAAGCCTTTGTACCTAGGTGTCCACCTAATGTGGTATTCTTTTTCACCTTCAACTTCTATTATTGGTTGTTCATTTTGGGAGATGATCAATAGCATGGAAAGGGATTTTGGAGCTTGAAAATGTTCAGAGGACTACAAAGCCTTGAAAGCAAATGGCCTAGATGCTATAGGAAGAGGAATACTAAATGCAATTGTCGTATGTAACTAATTTTCAATTGCATGTAACATATGCAAATGCTAGACCCTGTAGTTGCATAAGATGTTGCACACAATCCACAATTACATCCGACAATATGTATGCAAATAATATATATAACATGTATGGACCTTTGTCTCAAACGAACTTTCAAAATATTTTGATTGTAAGACTTTACATTACAAGACATAAAACCCTAATTTTAGTATTTCATTTTCATTGTACAAACTTCAAAATATGGTTTATTATACCTACACAAATTTGGTACAATTAGCATTTTGGCATTTCAAATGGAGATCTCTATAGATATTTGGAAATACCTAGCCTCCTCGAAACTTAGATGCAAAAACATTGGCCTTGGAAAGAATTGACTATCATATCACTTTTGAGTGACAATGAAAGTGATTTTTGGGTGACAATGACTTTCAAATCCCTCATGCTTGTAAGAACAAAGCCAAATCAGAATACATTTCAATGCTCTCATCATTGGGAGCAATCTCAAGGTCAAATTCAAACAAAACTTTGTTGCACCCACCTTAATAAAAGCAATCACCTCTAAGTCCAAACACGTATCAAACAGTGTGATTCACTAACCCCATCTCAACACAAAAACCATATATAAATTGAAGAAATAAAGGACTTTGATTATAGGATTAGATGTCACACAAGAGTAACAAACCATATATTCACTATCCTTGTCAAGGAAAACTTAGGGTGAGAACGTCCCAAATCTTTAAACACTTATTTCATAGTTCTATGGCTAGATCGAGACCAAATTAACTCATTTTATATTATATGGAAAATTTGAGCAATTGAAACTAGCTCTATGCACTCCGCAAAAATTAAAGAATATGCAATTGATGAGCGACATAAATGTAATAATAAGTTTTTAAAAATATATAGCATCATGTATGGACATAAGCACATGCATCTACTACATGATCTAATACAAAACCATGAATTCAAAAATAAACCTTCACATATTTCACTTCAGAATTTATGGATCAGATGCTTTTAGTTTTGTACTCTCAAATGTTCTTGAATATGATAATCTTTTTAAAGATTTCAAAAACAAATAAATTCAAATTCAATTATTCTTCGTAATGCTAACCCATGAGAGAAATTAGTGAAATATGATTGAGTAATATGGGATGAAAGAATTATCTTGGTCAATGTTGTGCATAACTATTGCCCATATAGCAGTGTACAGCTTCAGCATCTCCACAAGATGGAAATAACTAGTGCTGTAGAACTCACAGATCTTATCCCAAAGGTCAAAGTATCAATATTCCTTCTACAATTCAGGTGACTTTAGAGAGAGTATGAAATTGGCAAACAACTATAAAGTAAAGTCCAAAAATTCTTTTTGTGAGCATAATTTACGCTCTGCTATGAGCAAACACCTGGAACCACAAGTGTGTAAATTAGCAACTTGCTTATGTTGCACAGAAACCTGAAAACTTATACCTGGACTACAGTCTTGCATGTTGCACCAGCCTGCCGCAGCCTGATAACATCACAATTTCCCATTGCCCCTCATCAGTTCTGATAAGAAATCAACTGTCACTTGAGGCTGCTAACCCAACCATATTTAGCATATTGCGATCCTCTTTAAACCGTTCAAGCACAGTGCCCTTAAGTGCAGAGCTCCCATCAGTTGCCTGATCATTGTCCCCTTTCACAACCACTGCCCAACACTCAATGACATCAGGCTCAAATACTGCAGTCTCTGAAAGAGCTGGGTTATTGAAAGTGACAGAATGCCGTGTGTGGCCATGCTCGAAACTTGAACTTATCAAGAGTCCAAAATGGTGGACTTGCCCACCAAACCCAACTCCATTTGGAATACTCTCTGATGTGTAATTTGAGGCACACTGCAACATGCAATCAGATAGATGAGCAACAAAACTCAGTTATGACTCAAAACAATGCTTTTGCAAATACATCTGATTCCTTAAAGTGCTTTCTCTTGAAGAGCTTTCTTAAACCTCTCTGTAAGGACTTTGAAAACAAAGAGAACACCTGGAGGTACTATCCCAGAGGTACTATCAGTCCTCAACTCATCTATCAAATTTATACAGACATCAGTAGAAACTACTCGAAATTACAGCATAATGAAAGGATAGGAGAAATGCCAAATGGAGACACATGCTTTACTGTAGACATGGTAATTGGATTGAAGTTCAGTTCAAAGTGTTACACATTGGAACAGATGGGATTTTCCTACCCATTGCAAATTGTTGTTGGCCCCAGTTGGTCGAAATATGGAGGCTGTTGGATGCAGAGTAAAGAGAAATGATTTCATGTCCCCGTAGAAGTCACTGTGCCTCTCCCATGCTTGTGTAGCATATCCTCCATACACATAGCCAGCCTTGTCTCTCACCACCAACACTGTTGACCCCTTCACCCCTCTGCCAATTCATGGGCCTGTGTCAACCCTCTCAGCTGAAGTCAACCCATGTTGTGGGTGTTCTGGAACGCAATCCAGAGAAACTTTGAAAGAGTGGGAGCTCCAGAAATATATGCTACATGGATATGTGTGGGCAAGAGAGAGGTTGAAATACTTGAGATTAAGATATCAGGTTTGGGATAGGAAAGGGAGGGAGAGAGAGGTGCTTACGCAACATTGCCTAGAAATGTGTTAAAGCTGAGACCATGAGTGGAACTGTGATAAGTGAGCACCCACATGACTGCTTCATGCTGCTGAAGAGCTCCCGCAAGATGCCAGGCATGCTCCCTCCTCAACACTACTACTTTAGGATTTGTATCTGGTGGTACAACTAGAGATGGCACTTGACGACCCACCATCCCTAAAAGGACCCCACCAGACCCCAACATTGTCAACATTTGAAAGTGTACATGATAGTGCAGAGTCATGGGTTCTGCTATAGTAATCTCGAAAGCATATGTACAGAATGAAGGGTTGAGTATTCAACACACCAGGAGCTGGGCTTTTCAACAGTGTGGCCAAGAATTTTTTGATGGAGGGCACCAGAGTGCACCACTTTTGGAAATTTTGGCTGGACATAAATGGTCCATCATCACCCTCCACCTCATCTGTAAAGCTTGCTGCATTGAGGAAGGCCTGGAGACTCTCCTCTGGCAGGCTTGCATCTGGAACTGCATCCTTGGGGCTCAAGACTGTCTCCAGTATTGACAACAATACAGCTTCTATCTCTGCCCTGCAGCATCCTGAATTGTAAGTCAGATGATGGACTGCACATTCCTCATCATTCATGGCCCTCCCCTGGACCAGGAATGCTACCACATATATGACAAAACAAAGGTCTTCACATGAAAGAAGAATGCATCTCTCATTCTATGGTATGGCCCATAGCTTCTAAAATGCTGTGAACAACTTGACACTAGAAAATATCCCAAAGTCTGCATAGATTATCTGATGGGCTGACAACAATTATCAACAGTTCTTTGCCTCAATACAATAGTCTGCTAACAGATGCATTCCAAAAATCAAGAATGACTGTGTCTTTGGGAAAACTGCCCAAGAGAAAAAAATGACCTTTGGATGTGTGCATTCCCAGTCAGATCCATAAGCTGATACATGAATTCATCCATCTCCTCCGGTGACCCTTTCTCATACAATGCCTACACACAAACCTTTTGGACATCATGATTCTGAGATATGTGTGCTAAATCAACAAGTGACCAAACAAGTGACAATTTCTACTGCTGACACTAAAAGGTCCTTGCTGCCTACAAAACATCCTAAAACCATGCCAGAACCTGTCACACCTCTATTTCCTGGCAACTTGGGGAACAATGCCAACTGGTCAGTAGCACAAAAAAATGCCAATAGGTAGAGAAAATATTAAAGATACCATCCCTGCACAAACTACATCAGCTTCAATACATGTGTTCAGCAAGATGAAATCATGTATCATAGCAGCTCCAACATCACAAATACCTTTGCAATGACAAGGTCTTCATAATAGAGGTGTTTCTCCTCCCGGCTTTGGGTCACAAGATCAAATAAACGTCCTCCTAATGCTCCATGGATCCCATAGTGTGCCTGCTTGGTCACCAAGTACTGGTAAGAATTCTATTTGATGTGACACTTTACAAAGTGTGTTTTATCCCTGGTTCAGCATTTTATACTTTTTTTGGTTCAAGCTAAAATATGCAACTACTTTGGACAAGAAGATAGTTCAAGACTCCTTTGACCCAATTCCCAGCAGCAGCTACATGTGGCAGTATGATTGCATGAATGAGTATAATCCTGTCTTCTCACATATTGTACTCATGTTACAGACATGTTGATCATCACCCTGCTTCCAAAATGTCAACATTCAACAAGATAGAAATTGACCGAATCAAATCCCACTGCAATACTCCAAAAACAGCAGGGAAGGATTGATTGTTTCCAATTGTGTACCTGAAATACAGAAGCAATCACAAATTCACCATGGCTCCTTGATTGATAGGCCAATGAAATAAACAGCTTCTTTATATCCTGCAACTCTGCTTCTGAAAACCTCCTGCAACAATTCTCCTCTCAGATCATGACCGGTAGAGCAATAGATAGAACACAGAAAATAATATTTCTTCCAACACACCCTGAAAAATTGAAACCAGGGTTGCATTAACTTGATCAGCACCTTAATAGCTAGGAATGAGAAGAACAGTTTTCTTTGGTTTAGATGATGACAGAACTGTAGGAAAAGAAACTGGTAAGTGCAAGACATCTAGAACCCAAATCATTTCACAAGCACATGCAACATTACAACTTCACATGGAGCTATGAAGGAATTGTGTATGTGTTCATACATGTGATCACAAACTACAACTCCCCATCCTTAAATTTCTGTGGTCTATATTGTATTTCTGTGACCTAATTTACATGCCATCTACAGTTTATGGTCAAAGGATTCTTACTTGGAAGAGCTTAAGAACTCAGGGCTCAAGCTGCCTTTGCCACTGCCATTCCCCATGCTATCCTCAGTAAGAAGATTGGGTCAAAGGCACCACTGCAGAGATTAAGGTTGTTGCACTATAAACCCACAACTTCAATTTGCATGATTTCTGGGGCAGACAACTGTGATCCTGCACATCAAACAATGTGTGAACAAAGAGTTTACTAATTGAACTATCAATCTTCTGTGCAACGACTTTCTGACAAAATTCTAACCATAGCGTCTCTAGATCAAAGGATAAAAACTGAGATTCACAAACTGTTTCTTTCTGTGCCCCTAAGGAAATTGATCCAAGAAATAGCAAACTACATCATCAAAGAGGCTGGCCTATCCATCATCAACTTACCTGGTGATGGAATTTTGAACTGACATATAAACCCTAGAAAAATCTCTGAGCTAGTTTCGATTTTGTCATGAAATGGAAAAATTGACAATCCTTGGAAGCAAATTTCTACAGACCAGAAATGACAAAAGTAAGAAACAGAATGAAGAAAAGCACATACATGAAAACCATATCATCAAAACAGGTAACAAGCAACTTGGCCAGCAAAACCAAAACCGATACACAGGAAGATTTTGTTAAAACCATGAAGGGAAAAACATATGATTGTGCACGAATTATAGCAAACTGTAAACCCTAAAATATGATTAGAGCTTTTCACCTCCATGAACCGACCCACAATTGTACACAATATGAGGATGTTTCTAAAGAAAACTCACTGTCATCAAGAGACTGAAATGACAGGAACTCCACAGTCTCGTGCCTTCTTCACAGACCCAACTCCGATTTCTTTCTGAAGAAGCTTCACAGATACATGGAGCTCACATAAATATCATTAGGCCACAAAATTCAAAACCCAAATTCTTCGCAAACCAAAATAGAAGCTCAAAACCAAAACAAAACCCTGAGTGGGTATCAAAGAAACTATGATCAAATCTCACCTGAATTCGCTGCCTGATTGACGGGTGCGCGAAAAAGGAATCGTTCTTGCATTTACGCAACCGATTCGGAAGGAATCTCTTTGTCTCGTTGGATTTTTCTTCGCATTCTCTTGAAAAATGTGACGGAAACCTGGCAAACTGAAGAAAGCACGGAACGCATGGAGAAGAGAGAAATGGCCTGTGGACAAGACTGGAGGGACCACCAATCCTGACCGAGAGTGAGTGGACAAACTGGAGTGCTCCCCCAAAAAAAGATGGCCAGGTGTGAAATCTCAAGAGGACAAGGCCTGTAGTGTAGTGGATCCCAACAGGTGAGAGACCAGAGTGTGAAACAAGCTGAAAAGTTTTGTCAATCAAGACAAAGTATTTGATGTTAAATTTCATATCCATCATTTTGGGTAAAAAGAATAGAAGAAAAAACTCATATTTCACAATTTAATTTAGTTAGAAATTATCATTTAATAATTAAATTATCAATTTTAAGATTAGTAGTTGGGATCAGTGTTTATGTTTTTGGCGAGTTTTGGCATCCTGGCGACATTTTTAAAAAAAAAAGCCAGTGTGACAAATATAAAGGCAGTTTTCCCCCAAAAAGAAATCCCAAAGTTACCACATTATTATCCAAGTAAAAAATTTGAAGTTGCCATATTTAGACAAAAGGTTTTAGCATGTTGCCAAAATATAGCATGATTCCTAAACTTTTTTTCCTTTCCTCTCTGACCTCTAGCCAAAATTTGTTCTGAATGTGTTCCCATCAAGTTCTCATGGTGTTCTCATCAAGTTTCCAATATATTCCCCCAAATTCACAATGTGTTCCTCAACATGTTCTCAATAGCACCTCAATTTGTCCCATATGCTTTGCCCAATGTCTTGGAACCTATGTGGCTGAGCCACCAATATTGGAACTTATAACTACTATTCTTGTGGTGAATATTTCTACATTGGGGGAGTCTCTAAAGTTTTTCAGAATTTTTTTTCATAAATAAAAAAAGAGGCTAATTTTGTTTTAAAAAATTCTGAACTTGGAAGGAAAGCACCCCGACCTAATTAAAATGAATCACATTAGAGTTATCTGGAAAGTAAGAAAAACAGAGCACCAGAACCCTGAGTTTGGTCATACACAGGGTGAGATTTTTTTTAAAACCTGCAAAAAAGTACATTAGCATTCAACGGGGGATGAAACTCAGAAAACCCTCAAATTGGTGGTAAACTGGAGTTTCATCTTGTCTTTCCTTCTTCCTCAAATTGGTGGTAAACTGAGTTTCATCTTGTCTTTCCTTCTTCCTCCTGAGCCCCTCCACCGCTGCTACATATATTTTCACTGCTCCTAACTGTACAACTACTATAATTAGTCTCAAACCTTGTGCATTAAATGCTGAATATCAGCATTTCATACTGAGATTTATTGAAATATACTTACTCTAGGGATGTCAAGGGTTGTGGATTATATCCTCACTGCTTTTGACCACTGGGAACCACAGAGACACACACACACACTCTCTCTCTCTCTCTCTCTTTTCATTATTGCCATTCAGGGAACAACCTATCATCCTTTGCATGAATGTAAAGGGAGAGCGTGTGAGCCTGCCTGTTGTGCCTATGCGTTACAGAATCCTTTCTGGAGATGCAGAGAAGGCTCATGTGGGTGTCCACCAACTTCTGCTGGCTGGTTGGTTGGCCATGGTGTGTGTGTGTGCGTGCGTGAGAGAGAGAGAAAGAGGGTTGTCTTTAGAGTTGACCTATTTAAAGCCTGAGCTCCTGCCTTGTCCTTTGACAGTCCTTTCAAAATGCAGAGGGTCAGTGTGTACTGGGTGCCTTTCCAGGTACACATCTGTTTCTAGTCCCATTCCCTTCCACAACCCTCACCTATCTATGAAGGAAGGAAGGAAGGAAGGTTGTTTGTTTTGTTTTTCACTTTTGATACTGTTGGAAAGCTCTCAATGAATGAATGAATGAATGAATAGCGGGTGCACCGAGTTGGTTTCATGGTGTTTTGACTTAGAGTAAACTGGCCCATCATCAATCATCTGCCTATGATCAAACACTTTGGCAGATCTTTCTCGATTCTTCTCCATTTTGAGTGATTTAAAATGTTATAGGAGCGCCTTCTCAAGCTCCACAAATCATCCTTGAAATTCAACGCCAAAGCACCAGCAAAAAAAAGAAAAAAGAAAAAAATAAAAAAATATATATATATATATATATATGTTTTTTCGAATTGCAAAACACGTTTTTTCACTTTTCTTCCTTTTCACCCCTCTTACTTTCAAACCTCATAACTTTCTTATTTCTTATTCATATTAAACAATTTAAAATGCTATAGGAGCGCCACTTGAAGTTCTTTGAGCTCTAATAGCAACATGCAAAGAATTTTTTGCGTGTTCAGGAACCGGCCTATGTAGTGTTTAATGGTTTTTTTTTTTGAGTTCTTTACTCCTGTAAAATTTCCAAATGCCATCAAATAATTCCTAGCATGTATTGATATTATAAGAAATACATTACTTCCATAATCATGTCCATCTCATCTATTGATAGTGAATCTTGACTTCGATTCATGAAAAGACTTTTTTTATGGGACAAAAATCTTGTATTGTGATAAACTTTTCTTTAAAGATGTTCATAACTAATACAATTAAAACAATATCAATGTAAAGTCACCATTTTTAGGCCCTAATTTGATCATCTAATCTTTGTTTCATCCCCAATTTGAATGAAGTTATAAAGATGAATGAATTGGAGTTAAATATTAGGTCACAAAATTTACAAGATTATAATAAGACTTCATTTTATAAAGAATATAAGCTAGCAATGAAATGAAGGTGATAAGGCAAATCTAGAATTGGGGTTGGAAGTCATGTGAGGACCAATTTAGAAGAAATAACTAATTTGGTTAGCTCTTTTCTTTTCTTTTTTTTCCTTATGTATTGTTTTCATCTTGACTTTCGATTTGGTCCCTAATCTTTGACAAATTGGGATCTAATACCCTCAATTTGGAATATTTTAGGAACAAATTTATTAATGTGATAAATATAAAAAATGTGCATAAAACTTTGGGTGAAAATGTGCACATTGCCAAGTTACAATTGGTTGATTGAATGTCCTTTTTTCTCTTTTCATTAACACCTGGAGATGATGTTCATTGGGTATTGGCCCCCATGAAAGTAATGTTCCTATCCTTTTGATTGTCACATGCACCAAAATTATGAAAACAAAAGGATTTCCAAAATACACAAACTAAAATAATTTGTGGCAAAAGTAGGTTTGAACCTAATTCCAAATTCATTACTTGAAAATTAAAAATAACAACACAAAGTATGCAAGATAAAAATTCCAAAAAAATAAAATCGAATAACATATAAAATTTTGAATATGAAATAAAATGAACAAGGCTATGGTGTGAGATCATACATCAAATTAATGTTAAACAATTTTTTAAATAACTAAAAGATCTTACTTTTATTTATACCTATTTGAAAACTTAGTTTGAACAAGTTTCCACAAAAGCTTTTATATGCCCACTGTTCAAATAACCTTCTTGAGAACCTTCTTAACTAAAAATGAATTATGAATGAACTATGAATTAATTAAGAATGACCTACAAATGAATTATGGGTGAATTAAATGTCAATTGTGAATGAACTAAAAATAAACTACAAATGAACTATGGGTGAATTAAATGTGAATTATGAGTAAATTAAAAATAAACTACAAATGAACAATGAGTGAATTATGATTAAACCACAAATGAACGATGAATGAATCATGATTAAACTACAAGTTAGGTTGGAAATGTTCATTCACAACATCATTTCCTCCTTTAATGATAAATTTCATAATGAACATTCTTAAGTTTGCTTGGATATCATCAATGAATTTTTTTCACTTTTTCAAAAGCATTTGAAAGATGTCAAACTTACTCCCATGTTGATTCACCAATGTCATAGCCTTTTTAATGGATGAAGTATTGCAATTGACGATTTGATATCCTAGAATCGAAAAGTTCTTCCACTTTATACTTTTATTTGTCACTGATTTCAATAGGTGGAAACAATTCATAGATTTTTCATGGGATGGTGGATGTATGGTAGGGCTTTAACAATGGAACATACAATATAGGATGTGTTTGCATGGAATTCAGAAGCTTGAACTAAAAGGCCATGACATTGATTTGTTTCATGACGAATTTTTTGGTAGTTTAATTTCTCTAAAGGTCTTCTTGTTTTGATATTTTATTATCAAAGCCAAAACTTGATCTTAAACCTTGAAGCTTAGTTGTTCCTTGCGATATTCATAGACATTTTCCCTTTGTATTAATTTTGTGCCTCTTCAAGATTAGACATGGGTCATGCTTGAATGTTCACCAACCGGATGACTTGATCTTTTGTTGTACATTCATAATTTTGTTCACATCTTGAATATCAAACCTATGATGCAAACAATGATTTGCAAATAAAGGTGTTTGTTTTGTTAACAATTGCACCTTATTATTGCAAGCAAACTTTGCCATGGACAATTTGAGGTTTCACAAATTACTTTGAAGATAATTGGTTATGGAATGCAAATACTACTCGAAGACTTAATTAACAAGTTATGTTTTCCCATTAGTATGGGGTTGGAAAGTTAATGATAACTTTGTTTTCATGCCTAATTTTTTTTAAAAGCTTCTTTTAAACTTGGATGTAAACTAAGGTTCACAATTAAAAATGATAACTTTAAGGAGGCCATGATATCAAAAAACATGATTAAAAAATAACTTGGATGTTATTTTGCTAGTTATTATTTTGGTACAAAAAATGAAGTGAACCATAGTTGTCAAGCAATCCACCACCACCAAAATGGAGTCACATGAATTGAAAAATGAAAGATTGTTGATGAAGTCTATGAATATTGAAATCCATGATAATGTAAAGATTAGTGTGGCTAAAGGAGTTCATAAAGGCAATGTTGAACATTTTTTTTCATCACAAACACTACTAGAAATTTTGGGTTTTGCAACTGTCATTTGCAACTAAAATTCAATTGCATGTGACACATGCAACTACAAATTTGTGTAATTACATAAGACAAGTTGCACATGACATTCAATTGCATGCGACACTAGGTATGTAACATGTATATACGGTGTTAATATACATGTTCATCCATACATACTAATCCAAATGTAGTTGCACCTTATGTGTAACTCTCCTTACAACTACAATGCGGTTAATAAAAATATGACACATGTTTAAAAATTGGACAACTACCTTGTGGACACGTGTCACTAATTAATTATTTTTGTGTTTTCAAAATAAAAAATTAATTGGATTAATTTCAATCATTAAAATTTATGCCACTAAGATGATGACACGTGGCACACCATGGAATGTTCATTGACCAATTGACACATGTCCATTCTTAAAACACCAACTATATAATGACATGTGGAAATTAAGGCACACCTATTTAAAATATTCATTAATAAAATCTAAATCATCCAATTTATGGTTAATGAGATGTTGACACATGTTGACTATGTAGGTAGGTTATTATTAAATCTTATTAAGTAAATAGGCGTACTTAGGTATGCAAGTAGGTTGAACATAGGTAGGTTTAAGCTATATAAGTAAGGTTAGAATAATCCGATTTTATTTTTAAGATCAACCATTTCATAAAGGTCAAGCTTTTTTAATTCACTCATCCCCAATGGCATTTAGTGTTTTGTTATTATACAGTTATTGTTCTTAGTCATATACTAAGCCAAATAGAATTGGAAGCCAAAGGATATGGGATAAAAGATTTCATTGCAAACCTCATGAGCCAACTTAGTTACACATCAGATGCAACTAATGTATTAGAGTATAGCAGCCAGGGGAGGGTTTTATTGATTCTAGTGTCCAAACAAAACTTGAAGCCCTCCTCTTGGTGCATCTAACACAATAAAAATCATCGAAAATGGATTAGAAATGAGAAAGTTATGGTCCCCCAAAGTAAAGGGGGTTAGAAATTCAAAAAAGACCATTGAACAATGCAAAGGCTAATTCTTAAACACCCAAAAAGTTCCTTTTATGTTGGTTTTTTTGCTATTAAAGTGATAATATGATTTGTAGAAATTCAATTGGCGCTCCTATAGCACTTTAAATTTTTTTAAATGAATAAAAAATAAGAAAGTTATGAGGTTTGAAAGTAGGAGGGGTCCAAAAAAAAAGGAAAAAAACACGTTTTGTAACTTTCATGGGATCAACTTTTTTAAAAAATGTAAACATAATTATAGAAACACATTAATTGTAACATTGACAAAAGGTGGGTAATCTATAACCTCAATTGTTAAAAAATCATTACGTTTTTTTAAATAAAAGGGGTAATCCACATTCATCTCTAAAATCATTTCACCTTTAATTAACTTTTAAAGTTAGATGGTTACTATTGATGACAAGAATAAACATAGGCTTGATGGAAGATTGTTAAATTGTCGTGGGCATGAAATTTATGAAGATAAAAGTATTTTCAAAGTAAATGAAAACCAAAACAAACTTTGGCAAAAACAAGCTTCAATCTAATTCCAAAAACATAACATCACTACTAGGAAATGCGTCCTAGTTCACTATGGGTTTCATTATATTTTTAGTGAATTTGAACATTTTTACCTAGTGAAATTGTTTAACACCCTAATGAATAGGGACCAATTACTACGGACAATGACTTGTTTCAAATTTACCAAACCATTCATTTATTAGTTAATTAATTAACTAGTATGGAAATCAATTAAATTTTAATTATTTAATCTATAATATTATTGATAATTTCATGATTTTTAAAGCCTATTATTTATTGTCACGTGTCACTACTACACTAGATTAAAAAACCTAGCCTAGGTAGGTAGGTAGGCCACATAATCAACCTAAGCACTTTTTCTAAGAATTCGATAAGATAATATTTAGTCAACATACCATAGTTGACCACACACAACACCACTTATGAGGTTCGATCCTTTGACCTTTGGAATGGAAACAAACACCCTTACCATTAAGCCACCCCACTTATTGTGATAATGTTTTACATTACGTTCTATTAATCAAATACTTCATTTTAAACATTACAAAAGTATAAACTTTGAAAATTCATATCTTATTGAGATTCAAATGAAATGATTCAATTTTTTTTTTTTAATTCAATAATGTACATAAGTACGTTTATTTTCTTTTGAGAGTTTAAATCATTTGAACAAAAAAAAAGTTGAATATCATTATTCAATAACATTTCAATGACCATTCTTTTGAATAAAAAAAGTTTAATAAATGGATTTTTTTTGTTCATATAATAATACTACCTATGTTAAACTACTTTCAATTATTATATGACTATTTTTCATTAACTTAAATTATTTTACCCTACATTATTTATGGCTATTTATGGTTATTTTAAATTATTTTTGGTTATTTTTTGCTATTTCACCCTAAACTACTTTTGGTTATTCTAAGTTACTTTTAGATATTTTAGCTAATTTCATTTTAGGTTATTTTCAGTTATTATGAGTTTTTTGGGTATTCTATGTTTTTTCGCTATTATAAATTATTTCAATTTAAACTACTTGTAGTTATTATAAGTTATTTTTGACTATTGAAAGTTATTTCAACTTAAGTTATTTTTGTCTATTATAAATGATTTCATCCTAGATTATTTTTAGCAATCATGAGCAATTTTAATATATGGTTATTGGTTGTTTTTTTATTAGTGCTATTAGTGGTTATTAATGGCTATTAGTACCTATTCTATTTGTGGCTATTAATGTTTTTTAGTGGTTATTTTATTAATGGTTATTGGTGGTTATTATATTAATGGTCATTAATAGTTATTGTATTAGTGGCTATTGGTGGTTATTTTATTAATGGCTATTGGTGGTTATTTTATTAATGGCTATTGGTGGTTATTTTATTAATGGCTATTGGTGGTTATTTTATTAATGGCTATTGGTGGTTATTTTATTAATGACTATTGGTGGTTATTCTCTTAATGGCTATTGATGTTTATTAACTATTATTATATTAATGGCTATTGGCTGTTATTCTATTAGTGGATATTGATGATTATTAATTAGTATTATATTAGTGGATATTGGTGGCTATTTATGGTTATTTTATTAATGGCTATTGGCTGCTATTCTATTGGTGGATATTATTGATTATTAATTGGTATTGTATTAGTGGATATTGGTGGCTATTTGTGGTTATTTTATTAATGTTTATTGGTGATTATTCCATTGTAAGCCATTGGTGGTTATTTTATTTGTGGTTATTGATGGTTATTTTATTAATGGTTATTTTTTATCAATTATTGTTGGTTATTATATGTTATATTACAACTATTGCTGATTATTGTATTATAAATTATTGTTTGATATTCTATGTTATAATATCATAGGCTATTACTAGTTATTATATTGTAGTGTATTTAAAATTATTTTTCATAGGTTATTTTTAAAATTTTAGGTTATTTTTACCTTAGGTCATTATATTTTGTTTTAAATTAATTTAAATTATTATACTTAAAATAAAATAATTTATAATAGCATAAAATAGAATGATCTTGAATAACTTAAAATATAACTTGAAATAACATATATTAATTTAAAATAAAATAACCTAAGATATAGCCTAAAAATAGTTGAATAATTAATTTTAAATAACTTAAAAGCTTATAATAAATTAGTTAAGATACTTTAAGATAAAATAACATATAATAATTAGTACATAATTATAATAACTTATAATAACATAAAATATAAGTTATAATAACTAAAGCAACTTAAAATAATATAAGGTATATCATAAAGTAGCATAAATATAATATTTTAAAAACATATTTATTATAGTAAATTGTAATAGTGAATTAAGTTAACTAATAATGAAACATGATGTTTACATAGTGATATTATAGTGAAATAACTTTCATTAGGGTGAAATCAATAAAATGCAATGAAGTTATTTCACTTTTAAGGTCCCATAGTGATTTAAGCTAATAAATTGCACCTCACTTTGATAGTTGTGCATGAAAATCAAATTTAAGAACATGAAATATGCAAGATAAAAATTCAAAATAACTTTATTGTAATAAAATATGAAATGAATGAACAACGATATGGTGTAAGATTGTATTTCAAACTAATGTTAATTATAATGGGGGGTCATACTTATATTTATACCATTTTGGGGACCTAGTTCAAAAAAAAATTTCTAAGAAATTTTTTAATGCCCACTATCCAAGGAACCTTCTTAAAAATATTTAAAACTAATTGTGATCTACAAGTAAATTATGAATGAACTAAAAATGAACTATGAGTGAATGATGAATGAATTATGATTAAATTACAAGTTATGTTGACAATGGTAATACTTGTTAACATTGGTGTCCACAACGCTAATCTAGAAAAATGATCACTATAATTTGTAACTAAAAAAATGTTATAATCAATTTATACAATTAAAATTCCATTAGTTGCATAAGTGAAGTTACATGCAACATCTAGTCACAAATGATGATTTAACATGATGTCATCACATTCTACATGGATGATGTATACGATCAACATATACACCTTCATCCATTGACCATTCATATAAAGTTTGCATTACTCACCATTCTTTACAACTATGTTATAACCCATTACACATTGCCATGTGGCAACATAATATATTTTTAAATGATGTTTTAAAATTACATATTGGATTTTCATCATTTATTTTGGATGGTGTTAGATGATGCCACGTGGCACAATACAAATTTGCCATGTCACATGTTAATTGGATTTTGGCCAAAATACATTTGAATCAATATTTAGGTTAGGTATGTATGTAGGTAGGTAAATAGGTAGGACTAGGTAGGTAGGTGGGTTAGGAAGTAGATATGCAAATATATTTATTTTATTTTAGGTTTAGCCTTTAGGGTTAAACCTCTTTCATTAGCTCATCCCAAATTACACAAGTTTTAAGCATAAATATGTAAAGCAAAACACCTTCGTTATATACTTTTACAAGATGGAAATGGAAGACAAAACATGTGGGATAAATCTTTTTGTTGCAACCTGGTTTAGAACTAAGTTGAAACTAAGTTGCAATCAAAAAATTTATCCCATATCCTTTGTCCTCTCTTTCAAGTTTGTAAACTATATATTTAATAAGTAATTTACTAACTAATTAAATATTTAAAACTAATTGATTAATTAAACATTCAATATTTGCTTACCCACTTACCAACTTGACTACTACTTATCACCACTTACTAATTAGGTAGTAACTAATATTGGCATGAACTATTTAAATTATTACATAAACTACTAAAGTATTAAATATTAATACACGTAATTAATTAATATATTTAATAATAATATAATATAAATAAATAAATAATAGTAAATATATTTTTACTCATAATATTAAATTATTTTAATTCTTAATTATTACCGGTAAAAATTGACAATAAATTATTAATAAAATAATTAATAGTATATGTTAAAAATATTTGATTAATAATTAGCTATTAATTATTAATTATTAATTTATATTAAATTATTATTAACTAATTAATTAATTTGTAATAAGTAGTAACCATTATTTATATTAATATAATAGGTAGTTCTACCTACTTAATTATTTAACTATTTGCTTATCAACTTGCTTAGCTTACATAGTCACAATATATGCAAAAAATACATTTAGTATGCCCTAAATATAATATAATATAATTGTTGAATATATAAATATACCCCTAATATATATTTTAAAACATTTTAATATATATCAAAGTTATATGTACATCACATATAAGTTATCAAGTTGTGATTATTTTTATAATTAATTGGACATAAAGGCCCTTTCTTGGATCAAAAGTCTAAAACTTTTAGTTATCATAGAAGGATGTAAAACTTAATAATTGCAAATTAGTTACACCATAGTTGCAAATTTTTATTTTTTTTGAAATGGATGATGATTAGTTGTAAAATGCCAAAACATAGTTACAAATGACATTTAATTGCATATAGTTGCAAATTGAATAGTTGCATAGCTCATGATTTCTTCTAGTGGATGTCATTGAGATTATCATAGTTTGAGGTTATCCATGAAGTTGATGGTGGCCACCCACTTTGTGCATCCCACTTGATGTTCATGTCATCTAATATAAATTCGAAAGTCAAAGTTACATAACTTGAAAATAATAATAAAAACCCCTATGAAAAAAATTGAATCGTAAAAGGACAAGAATGCCTTAAAAAAAACCCTAACCAAAACTGGAAGGAAAGAAAACATAAAGATGATCAACATTTAGGCAAACTTGTAGCCAAAAAAAGTTAATGGCAAAATATAGGGAAAACAAAACTTACTTGTCATTTTATTTTATGAAGTGGCACATAGAAAAATGTTCCCTTAAATATTAGGTGCATAAATTTGACCTAAGATGTATGTTTCCATAACATGTAAATCCCATTTATGACGAACGTTTGTTTGGTTGCATTGGAAAAAAATACCATTTCCCATGTTTAGTAGCATGGTAGTGTTTTTAAATGTTTTTGAAAACCTATCAAGAAGTATTTCTAGATGACCTAGGTGAGATTTTGAAACCACATAGCCACCACATGAAAAAGTAGTTTCTATATCCACCAATCCAAATGACCAATTTTGTGGATATTTCAACAAACCTTACTATTAGGAGGACACAATGGATTTATTTTTGAATGGAACAAATAGTTATTTGTTGTAAACCATTGTATCATCTAATTTCATGTTTGCAAGTAAACATTATGATATGAAAAATTCTAGTGACAAGTAATTGAAATTGGTATATGGGGGAATTTTTGAAATCCTTCATATTGTCATCCATGGACCATTCCAACTTAGAAATTTTTAAAAATAATTACTTCATTTTCAAGCTTAACTACTTCATTTTTTTTTCTAAATAATTGCTTCTTTTTCCTATTAATTTTCTTAATAACTATCTCCCACCTTTCTTAAAAACTACCTCCATTTTATAACTACCTCATTCTTTTCCCCAATCCACCAACATGAATATGAGAAAACAAATTATCTTTGTTTTTTCATGTCCATAAAATGTATATTAATTTAAATCAAATTTAACATTGACATGACTGATGAATTATTGAAAACTGTATGAAAACATAAGAAAAAAATGACTTAGTTCATCATCACTGGTAGTGTGCAATTCAAATAAATTGTAATGACATCATTCACAATTGTACATGGTAGGGAACATTTTATGCAACATTAACAACATGGTACCACATAATGAAACAACACCAATCAAAGGACAAGAAACATATTGTCCTTATGAAAAACAACTTTATGATTACATATAGGTCAAATTCTACATTCACGTCCAATGAAAATACATCTTCAATTGGAGTTATTATTTGAAGAACTATGTTAGATGTGAGCTTCAAAGTTCAAACAATAATTGTATTTTCATCATATATCATTTTCCTTGTTTTTCCAACTTGCATTTGAATTAATTGGGTTTGGAATATTTCATGTTTGGAATATAATCTTGTGTTCTTGTTTTTAGTTATTGTGTTTTTGTTTTTGAATCACATAATTTTGTTTTGTTCCTTATTTGGAAGTTAGACTTAGACCTTTCTTTTAACCTTTCTTCTTGCAACAATTGATACTTTGGAATGTAAGCAATTGTTTGTAAAACAAATCATGAATGACTAGTCTTTACATGAAAATGTCCACCAACCCATTGCCAAGATGCTAACCATTGTCATGTGAAGATGAAGGTTTACCAACTTTCTTTTTTTCGTTGGTGAAACATAATAGTACACCCAATTCCAAAGGACATGACATGACTTTCAACCTCACTCACTAATGGGTTTGAACCCAAGGCTTTGTGGTACCAAGCAAGGTTTGTACCATTGAGCCATCACCTTTGGGGGGTACACCAACATGTTGAATATTCTAAACATTCTCTCTAAGAGCATCCCCAATGATGCCCTCTTCACCAATTTTCACCACCTCCAACATATAGACCTAATTATTCCTTTCCCACCCCATATTAGTGAAAAAGTGGACAATACAAAAGCAACAGAATATTTAAATCTTGTCACTTGGACCAATCATTATGATTAGCCAATCAAAAGGAATTATTTCCTTTCAGTGCAGCTTTTTTTTAGTTCACACAACCCTAGGTCTAGATAATGTGAAAAAGACAATTTCACATAATTTGACTTCCTACACTTCTCCCAAAATTCGGTGTACAATAGATTTTAATGTTGTGTCTAGAGATGCTCTAAGTTGGGTAAAGGTAAACAAGTGTCAGAATAAACATCAAAAGATGTGATAAATCCATTTGAAAGATGATCAAGAAGTAAATGAAATTGAACAAATTGCATGTGCAAGTGGAGTGAGAGGACATAGAAGTATTTGACTTGAAAGCTCTAAAAAAATAAGAAAATTTTGTTAGCTATGTACTAACAAGAAGTAACCATCATCCTCTTCCATCTACCTACCTGGAAGCGACCAAGTGCAAGCTGGTGATCATTTCACCCATTGCATTACATGCCAAAATGGGTTGGGTGAGAGAGTCTTTATCATATTACACTATCAACCCAAACCATGAAATTCCAAGCTTGCTGTGGATGCGACATGGATAGTTGTTCCACATAAGCTTTAATTGTCATGCTTAGTAGTCCATTGGACAACCCCCAAGCAGTGATAAGCTTAGATATTGCATGTAGAGACAATTTGTTTTGGGGAGTTTTGTGGGGCCAAAGTATCTGCTTGGCCACATGGGCAGAAGAGAAATATTGCAACTGGGTGGTTGTCCATCAGAAAGGCATTTAGGGTTTTGTCAGAAGCAGTTTGAAGCCAATTTGTTTTTTTTTGGGGGGAGTCATCCACACTCCTACTGGCATTGCAAAGAAGACAAAAGAACAGATTGTCACTACTGGCAGCTGAGAGCTTCTATAACACTCATCATAATGGCAAACATTTACTTACTTACCTTCCATGGCTCTTATGGATCTGAGGGTCTCCCATGTTGGCCAGACCCACAAGAACAAGCATGTCTTGCCAATTATGAGACCTCCGTGTATGGTTCATCTGTTTACATCCTTCCTTTGGCCCATTCTTTTGGATTTCCTGACATGTGGGTGTATTTGTGAATGTAATCAGGTTGTCGGGTCTTATCCTTGTAGGTTTGTAGTGAAGTTCATTTGTTTACATTTCCTTTTGCCCTATTGTGTTGGATTTCATGCCACAGGCCCCTTCCTTCCTGGTTGGTTTTGGGCAGTGCAGTGTTGGGCATGTATATGGTTGTAGAAATACCTTCCATGTCAGTGTAAATGAAAAATTTGAACTTTGGATGGGTAAGTGTAAAATTGTGTAAATTCATTTAAAGCCGTGTAAAACTGGTGTAATTGTAAATGATTTGTATTTAGGCATTGTGTAAATTTGTGTATCTTTTCAAAAAAATATATATATGCAAAAAATTTCAACATGGGTGCCCACGATCAGAACATCCTCAAAATTTCAAAAAGAAAATAGTGATAGGCCATTCAAAGTGGCCCATTGTCAAAACAAAAGGGGAAAAATAAACAAGACTTGAAGATGCAACTAAATTAATTAAATTAATCAATATGAATCACAATGAATATCCCCCCTCTTGTAAAACTGGAACTAGAAGGACATTTAATTAAATTAATGCAAGCTTTTTCACTTGGAGAAATTTCTTAGTGTATTTGAAGTGCACCTTATCTCCATGAATATCCCCCCTTTAGAAAAGAGGAGGAGGGATCTTAAGGCCAGTGTCTGCTTGTCTGCTCTTTCTGTAAAACAGAAAGGGCATTATGCCTTCTAAGAAAGAACAAAGAGCAAAGAACCCACCAACAACCACAGGGACAATGCACAAGTTCTTCTTGCCTTGTACACTCAATGGCTACTGCATTTGTGGCAATGGCTCAAACATGCGAAAAAGCCTCTTCTGTGGGTTGTTTACCCTAATGTAAAGAACAGAAAGAATTTATTTTGATGTGTGTGAAGGGTGCTGCCTTATTGTCCTGAAAGTTTCTGGAGGGAACCATATGCATAAGGTTCCTACAAAATAAAGAACCTTTCCACATAATGTGCCTCATTTCCTCTGAAATCCAATCACAGGCATCTGTTTTAAGTTACAAATTCCACTGGATCTTGAAGCTGGGTAAGGACTTCAGATGGGGCTGGTTCTGAGGAATTTGGGTCCCACACTAGGCTATGCTTAGGTCCTACCTCACACCGGGTCCTCATTCCCCAAATGGCCCCCCTTTTATTTTTGTTCCTTACCAGTGGGTGCATGGTTCTTTTGATTTTTCAAAGAACCGCTGGTTTCCAGTATTTCACCCCCCAAAAAAACAGCATCAAAGAACCGCCGGTTCTGGGTATATTAAAAAAACCGGAATCAAAGAACCAGCCAGTCTGGGTATATTAAAAACACCAGAATCCAAGAACCCTCAGCTCTCAGTATTTCAAAACCCTAAAAGAACAGCCAGTTTTCATGAAAGACCCACCGGTTCTTTCCAGGTTCTTTGGCTAGTGAACTGTTCCCGGGGTTGGTTTTGGGGGCAGGTACCACAAATTAATTTTTTTTTTGTTTTTTGGATCAATTCGGGCAGTGAGGGTTTCATGAAAGAGGGAAACTGCCAGAGATATACCTCTATATATCCGGTCTGAAACCAGAAAAGAACCGGCGCTGCCTGAGAAAGAACCGCCCAGCACCGCTCCTTCCTTACACAGACACCAAATCCCCAGCCGCTCCTCCTCCCCAGCTAACTTGAAGCCCCATACATTCTAGAAGCTTCCAATCTTGAGAAGGTAGTTTGAGAGCCCCAAAAAGCAGGGAAGGCTATAGCCAGTGACCATATCCAAGCTCAGCAATCAAATGTCACTAGCCTGCTTATGTGAAATGTGGAGTGATGATTCAGGGCTAGCCAATATCACAGGCATCTTATGGTGTGCATTCACACTTGATGTTAAGTCAGTGTTAAAATGAAAAAATCTAGGTGGCATCCTAGGTGGGACCCAATGTTAAATGGGTCATAGCTTAATGTTAACTGAATGTTAACTTAACATAAAATCTTCACGTTAGGTAAGTAGGTTTAAGTCCCAAATGACTAGCATGGTGGTGTTAGGGGATTCACACTAGAGTCCCCAACACTAAGTCTGAATTATGCACCTTTAGTTTGTCAGGATTGGGGAACTGTGGAAAAAAGCTTTAGCTAAATAGAGACGACACCTGAGATGCCAGGGGGTTTTGGGTGAGTTGATTTGATATGGCTTGCCTTTTCCATAATTCTCTTGGCTTGTTGCTTTTAGAGGTTTTAGGGCTTGCTTTTTTAACACTTTGGACAAGGCTTATTTCCGACATCACAGGCAGCGGTTTTGTTTCTTTAACTGGCGAAAAAGAGAAATTATAAAATAAATAAAAAAACTAGAAATTTGGAAAAAGAAGTGAATTTGGAAAAAGGTTTTCAGTCGCCAGAAGTGAGAGAAAATTTAAGTAAAAAATCATCAGATTTGTAGACTTGGTTTTCCTTGTGTAGCCCAACAATATAGAAGGATGATTAAAGATTTGTAATTTATTTGTGGTCTATAGCCAGATTTGGCTAAATCTTCCTATGAATGATTGTCACTTTTTTAAAAAAAAGACATGTTCCTATGGATGATCGCCACTGTGGCTACAAACACAAATTCCTTTTTAAAAAAAAACAACACTGATCACAAGCTACTTTAGACTGACAACCCTGGCTAAAGTCATACTTGTAGGCTGTAACACGAGGCTGAAATTAGTTTTGGAGATTGGCGACTGCCCAAATGAATTTTTAATGAGGGGTTTTGCCAAGACTAATGGAGCCCACCTCTAAAATGGGTAGCTTTACATTGGGAAGAGAATCAGAGAAATTCAGCTCTGCCAGCTCTGGCTAGTATCCAGGTTTCATTTGCAAAACTAGATTTCTTTCCCCTTGGAAATAGTTACATTCAAATATATATTACACTTTGTCTCGGCTGTTGACAAAAGTGTGCTTTTTCACCATATGCAAGAACTTACTTCCTGTTCCCATACAATACCAGTGAGCAAAGACAGAAAGCAAGCAACTCTCTTGAGTAAATGGCTCTCTTGCCATATTTCCAAACTGCTTCATGAGAAATGATAAAACCTTGTAACTTGGGGTAGATAATTTGCATGCAAAATGAGTATATTATACCCCGGAGAAAACATCTACTTAGAGAGTATATCGAAGTATGTCTCTAGCTATCATTCACAAATTGGTTCTCCGTTCAAGCCAATAGTTTATCCCATAGGTAGTCTTGTTGTACATGAATATGAAGTCACTTCTCTCTCTCTCTCAGCATCAGAGCCAACAAATGAAGGTATCCTGCCCTATTTGCATGGGCCTAGTAACCCATTTTCATACCTTACATAAACCTCCCATTTGTGTGACTCTCTTCATTATATGCATAAATTCACATTATCAGGCATCGAATCAATGATAGCAATTCTGAATTCTACTTACAAACAAAGAATGAAACTTGCATGATTAAATGGCGATTAATGACTTGGTACTGAATTGAGACTCACGAGATGGATTGAAAGTGTGATATAACAATTATAAATAGGTCATATCCTTGGGGGGGAATTTTTAATGGTTGTTGATGTTATGAAAATATTGTAATATTATTAAGTGTGAAATCTCTCTACAACATATTCAACATATATTGGTTTCTTTTTATTACACATAGTAATGTAATCATGTAAAATATTTCAAATGAACACCCCAGTGACACAAGTTGTTCATACATATAATAATAAAGTTAAAAAATAAATTTGACAAATTTATTTATTAAGACACACCAACTAACCCATCCTAGATTTTATAGTAGGATAATCTATAATCAACCTTCAACGATTACGTATCTAATTCAAATAATTTTAAACAAACAATGAGCTTCAATGTGAAGATTGTTTGTTGTGTTTTATTGTATCTCTGAAAATAATTTGATATAGTTTTTACATAAATGGTTTAAATTTTTTTAGAAAAGATCCTTATGCACACAAAAATAAGACAAGATACCTTAACAAGTTCTTTCTTTCTGGCGTAAAGAGGGATAGAGTATTTACTTGAACTCCCATATCCTCCTTAGTCACCAAAGGTTTTTTGAGTAAATATATTGATGTCAATATTTCAGAATCAAATATGAAACTCAATTGATGCTTAATGCCATTGCCCTGTACCATTTCACATACCAGCCAACAAACCATAGCCTTGGTGGGTGAATGAACCAGCACCCATGTTGGTACCATGGTAAAAATCCAGAAATTGATTCAAACTATTTCTTAAATACATATTCCAAATATCCCATGCTTAGATGAAATTAGGGTCTCTGAGTTCAAATCTAACAATTTTTTGGGGCTCAATATGCCCACTAAGAGGCCTCACTCAAAAAGGTAAAGGTAACAACACGGGTGCTGGTTCACCGTGGCCACACTAACTATGTATATACTTGCCCAAAGCTGGTACATCTTTCAGAGGGATTGGCTTGAATTTGGCTACATTCTTATTAAGTTGACCCAATTTTCTACCTATCCATTTTCTTCCTTCTTCTGGTGTTCTTTGCATGAAAAGGATACTTGCCCAAGACCCCACCAGACAAAAGGCCAAGTGGTTGAAAGCTGTTAAAATGTATGCTGAACGAACATCTCAGAAACCTCTCTGGCCAACATGATGTAGAAAAATTATGTTTGTTGCCACACACAAAAGGTGATTGCCAGCCTTCTGTAGCTGGCTATCTCCAGTCATCTGTGGCCCCACTTTCATCCAATTTTTCAGTCCACCCCCAAAAAGACAAAAGGGATTCCCACAAACAGAATTTTGTTGCAAGGAGGTAGGTCCACTTTCAGGGGATGGAAGTTTGGGAGTCTCATTGGATGCCCTTTTTCTTCCCCAGGTGTTGGAGGTCAATTAGAATGCATACACATAAGTAGGACTACTTAGTCTCTGATGCACAATAGATGTAGGTTAAACTAGATTCCTCACCATTTTGTGCTCTCTCTCTCTCTCTCTCTCCATATATATATATATATATAT
>Ga0209208_10001565_pt1 | contig 32410 bp, 26 predicted proteins | sample S1TSphfallax_3_FD_187694 | JGI IMG/M metagenome (GOLD analysis project Ga0209208, IMG submission 187694) | Host-associated microbial communities from peat moss isolated from Minnesota, USA - S1T2_Fd - Sphagnum fallax MG (SPAdes) (version 2) | ecosystem: Host-associated > Plants > Peat moss >...
ACTTTGACACACAAGACTCACCACGGCCCGGACTCGGGGGAAGTCACCACCTTCCCCCATATAGTATTCTCTGCAGCTCCCCGCGGGAGCTACATCCGAATGGCACATTTTCCCGGGACTCCCAAGTTGGAGTCCCGAAATTGTCCTGAAACTGTCCCGGTTGGAGTCCCGGAACTTTGGGAGCTCATATCGCCCGATTGCCAAGTCTGATCAAAACGAGGTCTGAACCAAAGTTATAGCTCTTTGCGAGAGCTTTCCAACGCCATGTCGCCCTCCCGATTCGGATGTCGGGAAGAGGTCGATTCCCGACTTTTAGTGGTCGGGAGTCAAACTGCCAATTTGACTCCCGGCCCTTCTTTTGCCCATAGCTTGGGCGACAGATGTCCAAATGGCCAATGCGAGGCCATTTTCGATATCTACGCTTCAAGACCTTTCCAACGACACCAAGAACGCCCCAATGCAAGGTGTTTTGGGTCCTGCTGTCGAGCTCTAAACATTCGGGAGTCCCGGAGGACTCCAAATCCCCACTTCTTCCAAGTGTTGGGCTTCACCCCCACACTTGGCCAAAGTAGGGTTGCGACATGCAATCTAGCATAAATTTTTCATAACATTTGGTTGTAGTAATCGAAAAAATGTGGCACTTGTTTATAGATAGTGACGTCCAATGACTACATTTATGTTTTCAAACAATCTACATTATATAAACAATTCTTGCAAGGTGGACCACCTGGTCATGAACTTGATAACAATGAATTATTATTGAGGAAGGCCCAAGGATCAAATGGTCCTGCTAGACTTGTGGCAATTGTGGCAAATTACACATCTAGGTCATCCTTCACAAAAACGCCTTCTGCACCTCAAAAGAAAAAAGGTTTTTGGGTTTACCAAGCAACCTGCTAATTATCCTTTTGGCACAAACAAAGATTCCATTGACTTGATCATGTGAATTTCTCTTGTCAACAACTAACCATTCCTACCACCAAACCCAATATGGTGGAAGATGTACACATTCAACAACCATCATATGGTTCCAATAATTTGTTATCTTTGGTATCTCAAGGCGACTTGGAGTTAAAAGAAAGTATTTGTGTTGATGGCTAATGGCACATTGAACATTGCCCACCCAATTCTACAATTTAATGTTTATCATTGCAGAAAACCACAACGATCAAATGCAAAGCAAAGATCAATTTTTACAAAATTGTAAATGGAACCTTTGTTCCATGTTATTCAAGTTTGCGAGTCTAATATCATAGCAAATCACTCAAGCACCATAAACATTAGTTTTGTCTCAATGATTTGAGCCATTGTGTCAATGAGACATCACAAAAATTTATAGTTGTTAAGCTTGCAATTCCAACTATATGGCCCATCCAAGAAGGTATTATTTTGACTTGAAAAGAAGTAACAACTTTAGAAGAAGTAGGGTTTTCCTTTAATTGCCTACATAGAAACAACACTTAAAGTTTATTTGGCTTCTAATCTTCTAGTTCAAGCAATTCTCATGTGCATGTTATGAGTTGTCATAGCCTTGTGAGGTCGTTTGATGCAAGTTGTTGGTCTACAACTTGTGGTGGCAAAAAGGTGAAACGACCTTTCATCTTCAAAATAACACAACAACAATTGGGAAGTTGGCATCTTACTACTCCAATGCATTGTTTTCCCTATTGTTGATGTCCCACCACTTGGGTATGGATGAATTTACAATATTCTTTCTAATGACAAATGATATGACATCATTATTGGAAATTTCCCTAGATGTTCATGTGTCTAATTTGTTGCAACATTGGCAACTTCTTTGGGCGGCCATGGGGCATACCTGTAATGTAAACATGTGTATCACATCTTGTAGATAATTATGTTTTGTGGGTTCATTAAAGAGTTCATTCATTACTGCACGTGGAGTTGGTTGAAGTTCAGCATTTGTAAATGCATTCTAAAGCCTTTGGATTCTGGTGATATTACATCACAATTACATCTACTTCAAATCAAAAAAAAATTTCTCATTCATCAAGCTTGTTGTAGTTGTTTCAACTATGAAGGAAGTTTAGTTTCAATTACAACCTAATAGTTTTTTTTCCAATGTGTATTATTTCAATCATTCTTATGAGATGTATATTTTCTTTTGTTCTAATGAACATATAGTAGTGTTGTGGCATCAAAGTATGTGGCTTGATAAAATTTAATACATTTTATTAATAATAAAACCTTTGATAGTCATAACGTGCTTCTATGTATATTACATTTTTCTGTAGAATATTGTAATACCTTGCCACCATAGCACATGTTTGTCAAAGAACTTATATATATATTTATTAAATTTATCAAATATTTTCCAGGCAAGTAGTTTCTAATAATTTCAATATTTCTATAAATATTAAAGTAATTTTATAAGAACCCTAGATATTTAGAGCATTAATTGCACCAAGAATGATAAATTTTTTTTTTGTATTTTTATTTTATTTCAAACCTTCACATGATGCCATTGTTGACAATTATGAACTAGCTAAATCCATGTTAAGAGTCAATAAATCATTGTTGATTCCACAACAAATCATGCATGTGATGTGGCAAAATATCCCATGACAAGGTGTGGAATATTTTGCCATGTCATATATTATTTTCACGTGGAAAATGAATATATTGGGAATATTCCATGACGTGGCATGGAATATTCCTTAAGGTTCCTTCCTACTCATATGAACCTATTCACACTCATTTGCTCATCCATTCATTCGTTAACATCATTGTAGTCCCAATACTTGAATGATGTGACCAAAAAGAGATTGGAGGCTAGAATATATGATGACAAGCCTATTCATTTTCTAATGGGGACCCATGTATGAATTTGTTTTACATATGTTGCATATTTGAGTTGTGGCTTCTTTCTAGACTATTTGAATTGTGAAATTAGAAATGATTGATTGAAATTGTTAATTAAATGAATAAAATACTCTAAAATGTTGTACATATGGTTTAACCTTAAACCCAATTGGTTATTTACATATATTACAAATAAATATGATTAATAAGGATTTCGAACCATTTAAGAAGTCTTAACAATTTTTATTTGGAAGTCAAATGGATTCAATGAACTCTACTAAGTGCCATCATAGATGTTCAATGGATTACATTACAAAGTTATGTGTAATTTTTTGACATCGCTTATGAATGCTAAGACTAAAGTCTAATAGGGACTTTGAAATTATTTATGCCATGTCATGTTTTTTCTAACTATAAATATGTAACTTGTTGAACTATTTCCATTTGTTTGTGTAGACTAAAATGATTAATGAAAACTACCATGGAAAGGATGGTACTTATTTTCTTATGGATTGAGTTTAATTGGAGTCTAATGTGTTTATTTGTTGGTGGATGGAATATGCCTAAAGTTTTATGTATTCATTTGCTTATGAGCAAAGTTTGCTTAAAGCTTATGTACTTATTTGTTTATAGATGGAATATGCCCAAAATTTAATGTACTCAATTATTTATGTGTGGAGTTTGCTTAGAGTTTTGTGTGTTTTAAAATTTATGAATGGAGTATGTGAGGAATTTGATGTATTAATTTTGACATGGATGGGATCTCTTTACATTATGATGTGCTCGTTTGTTTACAAATGGAGTTTACTTAGAATCTCATGGACTTCTTCGTTTAGGAATTAAATTTTTGATGAGTTTGATGTACTAACGCTACTACAAACCTATCTTTTATGATTAAATTATAGTCACCTTGGATAGTTGGACAAGATGATTCTACATAGATAAAACAGACAAGTTATTTCAAATAGTTATATGTATATTCGTTGTTGACATGGCAAGACACATGTTATGTTTGTTGTGACTACAATGGCAAATGGTGTTAACTCCATGGAGTGACATGTGTCATGTTTTATTTGACTAGTATGTTTAATTTTGATAACTCTAAATTGTGACACATGTCATTTGATATGACTTGGTTATATGATGTTGCTTGTGGAATTGTTTGAAACATGTATGTTTTGACTAATCAGTTTAATATTATTGTTTTTCTTATATTGACATGTGGCATGTTATTAATGGTTCACCATCAATATATTACTATTATTATATATTAATATTCATGTTATTTGAATGGCATCTCTACTATATGCATGCCATATTAAAAATATGGATTACCTAAGCATTACTGACCATCTATTGCAAAATTAAACATGTTAGTTGAACTAATCTATCAATAATCTGCATAATTATGAATCTACCATAAATTTGTCACAATTTTACTTTCTTATTAATATAAAAGGAAAAAGGAAAAAATCATAGAAAAGTACAGAAAACAAAAGATGAAATATCATAATTCAGCAATCTTTGTGTAGATCATCAAAATTATTTTATATCTAAAACTATTATTTTGCTCTTTCTCTACTTTATGTTCCAAAACAAAACAAAAATAGTCATAAAACAATTCCCACAAAATATTTATAAAGTCTCTTTAATCCCCAACTCTCTTGCCTCAAACTAATTTGAATTCCACTTAACAATCCTAATCTCATTTACCTTATTTATAATAAACTTGTTTTGTCCAACCTAACCAAAATAAACATCACAATATCTTTTTCTTGTCCTCATACATTCATATCTCCTTGATTACTACAACATAATCTTACCCATAGTAGCAAACATAAATAAAAATAACATCAAGATCTCAAATAAAATCTGTTTTAGGCTGTGTGTTGATTTATGATCAAATTTAACTTTGATGAAATTTTGGTGTTGGCATTAATTTTTGCTAATGTTGGGACAAATGTAATCTCAATCAAATTTGGGCAGTTACAAATTATATTAAAATAAAATTGGGATAGTTGTGGTTTTAATCAAATTTTGATACTTTCATTTTATATCAGAATGGGCATAATGGAAGTTTTATTACAATTATTCAATATATTAGGTGTCTTTTTAATAATATTTGTAAACATGTCATTGATACAAAACTAATAAGTCTAACTACTTTATAAATTTTACTGTGGTAGTAAATAGAATACAAAAATCTAGTTGAGCAAGTAAGAAAGAAGTGATTGCCTTCACCAACTAAGTCAATGTCGATCCCAAAATCCTTTCCATATCACCTCAAGGAGCTACCAACCTTCTCCACATAGATACAAGTTGCCATTACTATAATTATCCATGAAGGCCAAGATATTGAAAAGGACACATTGCATATGTCCATGTCCCCAACGCTAGAAACAAGATCCTATCAAGCAATGTGGGCTTATGGGAATCATATTCGAATATTGAATGCTGAAGAACACCTATCAATGATTAATTGTAGTGTGGTAACACTCTTTGAGCAAGAATGTCAATTGGGTGCAAATGACCAATAATTAGTTGTGGCAAAATTAGAGTATGTAGGGTGCATGGAAGAGATTTTAGAATTGGACTATGGAATTTTAAAAACAATTGTTCTCTTGTGCAATTGGGTGAAAACAAACAATAATAAGAATTGTGTGACCATTAAACAAGGTGAGTATGGATTCACCCTCGTGAATTTTAATTCATTAACCCCAATTTTGGTTGAGTTGTTTGCTTTTTTAATACATGTAGAATAGGTTTTTTTTTCTTCAAACCCAAAAGAAAGGGGTTGGGAAGTAGTATTACGAAAGGAGTTTCATGGGAAATGCATTATAAACAAGGTTTAGGTTAACCCGATGGATTTTGATATGTTCAGAATTAAACAAGTGGATTCATTTGTGGGTTTGCAAGCACCTTAGTTGATTGAAAAAGTTATATTCAACCTATAAATGTGATAAGAGGTTGTCTTATCAGGGTTGTTAATGTTGTGGTAGTGGATGACTTAGACGATGTTAGGCAAGGGGATGGAAATGCAAGTGTAAAGGAGCTTGACATAAGTTTTAACACTAAAAAAAATGTTTTTGCCAAAATAGGTTTAACCTTAAATGCTACAAATCTTTTGAATTTTCTCAAGAATCTATGTGATTAGCTAATGTGTTAGAAGTTAGTGTGATATTCTAGATTTAGGATGTAAATAAGATAGAATGTAACAATGTAGCTTTTTTGAACATGATTAGTCATTTTTTCCATGAAGTTTGATCTTTTAATTTCCAATAGTGATTTGATTTTGAACAAGTTTGATTTGTGAACTTCTACTGCATTTTATGCATATGTGAAGAAAACATTAATTGATTAGTGAAGTACATTGCATTATAATATTATTCATAGATAGTTTTGGTGTTGGCATTATGCATTGTTCTTTTGTGAATGAATTTTGAAGATATGAAATTTAACCATTTAATCCACATTGCTATGTTCCCCCTGATTTAATTTTCAAAAATACACTTGGCACAAATAATATACCTTATAATGACTTAAATCAAACATATTTGCCATGTTGGATCCAGCTATATGTATTGTAGTAATGAGGATGATTGTAATTAATCATCACATGTCATGTACTACTTGCCACATGGATAGTGTTATAGCCACATGTAGATTACCTTGTCCAATGGGACTACATTATCACACCCTTTTAGTCAAATAAAACATAATTAGTGTTTGGGGGGGGCAAAATGGACAAAGAAATATTCATGGATGTCATTTCAAACAAGCAACTTTGTCATGTTAGTCATCATAGTCATCCCATTAGGGGCAAAAAAGACATGTTTTTGTAGTAGTGTGAATTGCACACCATGAATCAAGTTTGCCCAAATTGTGATGTATACTTATTTTTTATTATGGATTCCACTAGAAATATGATGGACTTAATTGTTCACGGATGGAAACCTACGAGCATGTGCATGTATACCATGTAAGACCTTTACGTAATGATGTATACACAATTAGAGTTATTGATATAATTTGAATGTATTAAACCAAGTTTCTATATTCATCATGATGTGTAATCATTACAAGAAATCATAGTTTATTTGACTAGAAAACTAAACCAAAAACCAATCATTTTGACATTTGATCAATTTGACCACTTAGTCATACTGGACAAGTTGATTTGAAAATGTCCAATTTGACTGGTGGTTTTTTTACTGACCATAAAATGGTCTTTTTGATTAGTCAAATCGGACAAAAAATTGGGCAACGAAAAAAAATTAATTAAAAAAATCTCAAATTGTAAATATAAATATTAAATATTAAATTAAAAGTAAGTACCTACCTACCACCCACCCATGACCTATCTACTCACCATAGCGTGTTACCTACCTATCCACAACCCACCTAAGTATTATACATTTACACACATGTACAAGGTGTATATATGAATATACATAATCCACATAATATATGTTGGTAAAGGGGAATGAACCTTGGTCTTCTTGGTTTCACACCAATGTCTTGGCCATCAAACCACCCCATCACTTTATAAAACAATATGACACCAAATGCATTTAACATGTTTCCTTGAACTTTCGTGAATTTTTTTGTCAATGTGTATAACAACATTTGAACTTCAATTTTTTTCATAAGTAGGTGAGTGGGTTGTCATTCAAGGTGTTTATCACAACCTTAACATTGGGTTTGTGACAAAGTGTGAAGTGCAAGGGCCCATCAGGTTGAGAGTGTGTTTAGGTGTGAAACACACTCTCACAAATGGGGGAGAATGTAAGGGATGAAGCCCAATGATTCCCAAGTGCACTCCCACTTTCAGAGTTGCACTTGTGTGGGAGTTATGAATGCTCATAGCCTTGGTTAGAAAGGGAAAAAAAACCAAATTGGGCTTGTAGGATACCATTAAAAAGGTCTTGAAGCATAGATGCTTAAATTGCCTTTGCATTGTTCATTTAGACCTAATTTGCATGAGTTATGATAAAAAGAAAGGGGTTTAGACCACAAATCCCTTGAAAGCAGGGGTTAAATGAAGTCTAATTGGAGCATGATATACACCATTGGAAAAATATTTTCAAGGGTTATAAGAAATTATTCTCAAACTTTCAAAAAAAATTGATTTGAAAAATATATGAACATCCAAAGTTTTGGGATAACAAAAGTCCCAATTTTGGGAAAAGTGACATTTGGATGTAGTCCCCGCGAAGAGACATAGAATATACTATAAGGAGCAGAGTGGTGCCTCCTCCCAAAGGTTGGAAGCTGTGTGAAGCTTGTGCTTGAGGTTGTCCTTACTAAGTCCGTTGCACCACTTCCATGTGACCTGCACTAACCGCCTTCTTTTCTTGGTTGTGTAAGTTGATCTCATCTTGAACTCTCACTTGTGAGTTCATCCTAGTCCATCCCGAAGCTCCAAAACACCCTCATATCCCCAAAGTGTTGTGAGTTGGGGAATGTGCCCCAACTCTATCCTTTCGTTATTTCACTCTAGGACCCACTATTGGGTCCTTTGAGGAGTTTGGGGGTGCGTAAGTGTTTTGTTAAGTATACTTGTTATGGGAACTATTGAATGACCACTTGTTCAATGAAGTATACCAATTACAACCCCACATCCCACTATTGAAATTACATTAACTTGTGCATATTGTCAACAAGTTGGACATGAATTCAAGAATTATCCCTTTGTGGATGATAAACTAAAGTGTTTGTTGAGAGAAAGACTTATAACTTTTCTACCACATGTCACAACAAGCACACGAGTGATACATGTTGGTGTACCCATACCACAAATCCGATCACAACTGGTTTTGGTTATTCACCCAACACTAATTAGTCAACACTTAAATTGGTACGTAGTAATTTGTTACACCACTGAAGGCAAGACAACCTAGAGCTATTTTGTATCCACCATATCTAATGTGGTATAATACAGTTCCACCTTTTATACCCATGGATCCTAATATGTATTCTATTTATTATTTTGGAATAAAAAAACATGATCTGTTGATTTTTGGATGAAAGGAGAGATATGCAATTGATCCTACCCAAACAAAACTAGTGCCACCTATTGAATAACTAAAGTATACTCAATATCCTATCAGAATATTAAATTCTGGATTAAAAGAACTAGTTCTAATTCCCAAAGGTATATTTGTTCAACAAATAGTGGCAACAATTCTACATGTTAACATGGTTGTGACCAATGGACTACTTGTCCAAGGTAATGACATTTCATTTCAACAACCAAGAAGGATTAATTCACATCCATAGATGGGTGGAAATTGCTTAAAGGTTCGCTTGATGGAAGATCGCCAAGAAGAGGAGGATCACTTAATTGAGGACCACTACTTAATCTACTTGTTGGATTTTTATACATATGGTTGACACATGATTCAAGAATGTTCATGCCACCATGGTACCCACTGATTGTAATGTGATCTAAATCAACTAGTAAACTACCGTATTGAAAACTTTAATATCCAACATACGCGATATTGATCTTGATGCTCATATTAGAGTTTTTTAAAAAACAATCAAAGTTAATGGGGAAACTATGGAGGTTGATATCATTAATGATGTGCCCCCAAACTCCTCAAGAGACCCAAAGATGGGTCCCCAAAACAAAACAACAAAAGAAGAAGAGAGTTGGGGCATGTTCTTTAACTCACAACATTTCAAGGGTAGGAGGCATGTTAGAGCTCTAGGATGGGACTAGGACGAACTCACAAGCAAGAGTTCAAGATGAGACCAACTTACACGACCAAGAAAAGAGGGCGATTAATGTAAATCGAATGGAAGTGGTGCGACGAACTTAATAGTGACAACCTCAAGCACAAGCTTTACATAGCCTGTAACTTTTGGGAGGAGGCACCACTCCCTTCCCTATAGTATACTTTGTGCCTATCTGTGGGGACTACATCCAAATGTCATTTTTCCCTCGGACTCCCAAGTGGGAGTCCTAAAATTAGGACTATTACTATCCCAAAAGTTCGGATGCCAATATCTTTTTCAAATCAAGTATGTTTTGAAAATGCAAGGGAAATATCTTATAGTTTTTGAAAACATCTTTTCAACAGTGTATAACACATTCCAGTCAAACCTCATTTGACCTCTGTTTTCAAAGGATTTGTGGTTGAAAATCAAATTCCCAATATGATTCCCACCCTTTCTTTTGATCATAATTCATGTAAATCAGGTCTAAATGAACAATGTGAGGGAACTTTAAGCATCTAAATTTCAAGAAATTTCTAATGGTATCATGGGGGCCCAATTTGGTGCTTCTTTGCCTTTCCAACCAAGGCTCTGAACATTCACAACTCCTACATGAATGGAACTCCGAAAGTGGGAGTGCATTTGGGAGTCATTGGGCTTCATCCCTTGCATTCTCCCCCATTTGTGAGAGTGTTTTTCACACCTAAATACATTCCTGGCCTCATGGGCCTTTGCATTTCACACTTTGTCGCAAATCCAATGTTAGGGTTGCGACAATTTACCTATTTGGTTTCATTTTAAAAGATAATATTTTGGAGTGGGGTGAAAACTTTGTGCAAGATCATCCCAATTACACTTTTGAGGAGTTGGAACAAGCATTTTGCAAATGTTTTTGAATTGTGAAATGATGAAGAAGTTTATATGCAACTAAGGAACCTCGAACAACAAGTTGGTTAATGGGTAGAGGTTTATTATGAGTGTTTATTAAAACTTGCTAATTATTTGCAAGTAAACGTTACTAATGCATTCTTTTTTATTGTCTTCAAAGCAGGTTTACAACCATACCTTAGACTAGACACATCAGGTATGGCAAGAGATACCCTTATCGAGCATAAGAAAGTTGTAATGATCTATGAAGAAAGTGGATCGATCATAGCAAATTGTAACGCCTTGATAATTCACCTAGAATCCAAACTAGTTCCACAACTTATACTCACTTATATTACTATTAAACAACGACTTACCTATTCAAATTGTGTTAAAACTAGTCATGTTAAAAAAACCTGTCACAACAAGAGAAAAGAAGAACATATAGTACTTATTACTTCCACTAAAGTTGTAGAATTGGTAGTTGGAGTTATTACACAACCTATTAAACCAGCTAGAGTACCATTGAAATATCCCTGCATTATTTGTTCTAATTCTAAACATTGTGCACTTGATTATCTTAGAAAGATAGAAGTTTAGAACATATTTCGAACTAAACCAACCACTATTGCCATTTTATTGGCGAGATTTTCTAAACCTGATAATGTACTAGTTAATGTAATTGTTCTTGTCACGACACGTAGTCAAGTACTAGAATAACATGTGCTTAAAGAATGTAAATTAATGAAGGCAAAAACAATAGTTGATTGGCAAATTGAAGAACATATGCGTGATTCTTTTGTCCATATTATCAAGGAGCTATAGGGGAGTGATTTAATATCACAAACATTCGTTGAGTTTAATGGACCATTTCATTCAAATTGGGTTGGTTTACTAGAACCAGTGAATCAACCAATTATTGGCAAATAATTTGTTCAATTAATTACGCAAACAACATTACTATAATAGACTTTGGAGGAGATTTTGAGAGACATTAGCACTCAAGTTTTGGAGACCAAATATGTCATCAACTTGGGACAATATTGAAAATTGTGCCAAACATCAAAATATACATTTAAAAATTAGTTAAGTTTTTTCAATCAATGCAACATAAACCTATTCAATTTGAACCTACCTATGCAGTAATGGCCATTGACCATTAAATGGTAGTAACTCAAGTCTAGGTTGGTAAAAAAATTATTGATGATGTGTTATTTAATGGACGTTTTGGAGTCAACATCATTATTAAGAACCTGAGAGTATAATTAAGTATGTTAAAGCCGAATCCAATGCCTTACAATCTACGTATGGAAAATCAAACCATAGCCAAACCACTTGGTCTTATTAGGGATTTGAAAATATTTGTTCATGGTATTCCTTATACCATTACATTTACTATTATCAATACTAGTGTTCTAGATTCTAGTTACTCAATGTTGTTAGGATGCCCATGGTTGAGAAATGCAAAAATATCTTGTCTTTGGGGAACCAATATTGTTACCATACAAGGAACAAGTATAGTAAGAACCGTATTTGTTACCAAGAAACATAATGTTCAATTAAATGACCAAAAGTCTTAATATGTTATGATCTCCATTTTGGAATATTAGATGAAGAGGACGATGTGATGTTTGCTACAAAGTTGGACATGTTTTCAATAAGAACCATGTAAGTACCTACTCATACTAAATCAATTTCTAAACTAGTCCATATACTAGATCTTAGCATAGCAAAACCGGTTCCAAAATAACTTGTTGAACTTGTACATGTGTTTTAGTTGTTAACCTAGTTATACCACCTAACAATTTCAAACAACACCTACCTGAAACTTTCTTGGACATTTAGATTTGAAATGGGGGAGATGATCATTGATGAAACACGTGTTTAAGAGCAAGTACAAGATCTAACCATAGTTGGTTGGATAGTTATTATGGAGGAACAATTATCCAAAATCAATTTGTGCACTAAGGAGATTATGTACGTAATAGGTGAAAGTGAACTTTGCACTTGAACCAGTTGTTGAAGACTAATTGATTGAACTTTTAAAGGAGTTCAAAGATGTATTTTCTTGGTCATATAAAGACCTAAAGGGTATTCCACTAGAAACTATTCAACATAGGATTGAATTGGATACCATAGTACCTGTGTTCGTCAAGCAAGGTATTGATTAAATCCTAACTATGTAGCCATTGTCAAGCAAGACATAAACAAGTTACTTGATGCTGATTTTATCAAATTAGTTGAGGAAACAACTTGGTTATCTCCAATAGTGGTTATTCCCAAAAAGAATGGGAAGTTGAAAATTTGTGTCAATTTCAGGAAGCTCAATGCGATGATAAAAAAAGATCCTTACAATAGTAGAAAACCTTTTTTTTAACCACAACATTTCCAATTAGATGCTAATTTTTTTAATTTTTAAATTGAATAATGGCAATTACTAATGAACTCGATTCATCAACTAAATTGGTATATAGTTGAAAGTAGTTTTCAACTAAGTGGTGTTTTGCCGAATATTCCATTGAATATTCTTAGCATCAACAATGTTTATAAGCTGAAATGCCTATTACATTTGTAAATAATGAAAAACATGTATAAAGTAAAAAGCCATTCTTGGAATATTCTTAACATTTAAGATTCTCTAATTGACACATAGTCAAGACTGTTTTGGTGATGCCATCAACACATGCACGAATGATAAAATGTATTAAAGGATGGATGAAATGTAATTTCATTCACAACTTTGTTGCAACTATTTCAACTCAATTAAACAACTAATAGGTGATTTTGCTTTTATATAGAACATATATGTTAATATTGATAACATTAAAATATAAGAAAAAATATTTGTATAAATGAATAGTTATGTGTGACATGATTTTTGTAATGCATATAAATTTTGAATAAATTCTCTTGAATATAAATTAGTAATTTCATCTTGTATATGTTCATGCATGTAATATTTAATTTTTATGTAGACCAAATTTAGTTTATGATATATAATTGATGATAAATAAATTATGAAATTTTAATGTTCATTCATTTCTTTTCATGTGATAGCTTCATATTGATTAAAAATTATGATCAAAATTCATTAAACATTAAATTACATGTAATTTTTATTTTAAAAAGTGAATGGTTATGTATGATGTTAATTTTTTTTTATGCATTCAAACAATAGTATTCAATTTTGAAATAAAATTAAACAAAATATTGAAATATAAGTTGATGATGATGCATATGTTTCATAGTTATGACATTCTTGGTGCGAGAATGTTATGGAAGCCCAAAGAAGCAAGAATTTTAAAAAAATTTATAGAATTTTATAGATCAACCAGTGTAATTTGGTAAACATTCGCGGGTAAAGAATGTTATGACAAGGTGCTAAATGAAGAATTTTAAAGAATTTTAATGTGCAAAATGAAGAATGTCATCACTAGGATATGTCTACATATGTAGTTTCTATTTTTGTGTAAATCAAATTTAGTTTTCAATATATTAAGTGATGATAAATAATCAATATTTTTATTTAACTCTAATGTTTATTCATTTTTATACATATGATAACTAAGTTATATATTTTAAAATAATAATAATAATAATAATAATGAATTAAAATAAAAAGTAAAAAATTGTGTATTGAAATATTAGTTAAACCAAGATGTTTGTTAATGGGGTTTTCTATTACCTTGATTTTGAAATTGATTTAAGAGCACAACAAAACTGAATAGGTTCTAATGTTATTTTTCAACAAATTTTGTGGGGCAATTTGTTTATGTCCCTTATCAAAGTATTCCAATATATTACAATAATTTTATTATTTTACTTCACAAAAAAATGGCTTTCTTTTTTTCCTAATTGAAGGAAACAACACAAGAAACATGTCCCAAACCAAAAAGTTATCCAATGTATGTACCAATGTTCTTATATACCTTAGTATTCTTTTATTATAAGAATAATTAGATAGCATTAGATGAAATAAAAAATTATTTTTTCTTCCTAAATTCAAAATTTGGCTACTTGTCTATTTAACCACCTATTTTACCTTGTACTATTAGTTTTGTTCAAAATTACTTGTTCATTTATCTACAAATCTTTTTCAAACCAACAACATTCAACACATGTAATGATAGTTATTTCTATAAATTTAATGAAACATAATTAAAGTTATTTGGAATTAATGTCATAATTAATCTAATGCTAACTATTGGTTTGAATATGTTTTCAAATTATTTAATTCATTATTATTTAACTCTATAAATAATAATAACAGGCATAGTTAGTACAAACATCTAATACATGATTACATAATTTCAATTTGTTTTTTTTTAGCACTATTATGTTCAATTCAATATTTTTGTTATATATTTATTTTTATTCAATATATATTATATTAGTTTATAATATTTATAACAAGTTAAATAATAATACAAATAATAAAAATAAATAACAACCTAGCTTACATTAGCTACAATAGTATTATTAATGTCATTTTTATAAATTTTATTTAAAAATCAGTTATTAAAAAATTTAATCAAGACATAAATTAATTATATCTAATAAAATATTTATAAATAATTTTCTTAAATAAATGAATGACAAACCTTGTGCTTGGTCCTAAATTCCTCAAGGAGGTGCAAGATCACTACGATTCTAGGGGAGAAGAAGATGCTAAAATGTGTCTAGAAAAGTTGTAGCTATTGTTGACATCATGTGTTGATGCAACTCAAAAAGTTATGTGGTTGAGATGGTGGAATGCAAAATGTTTGGTTTGGGGGAACTTCATATTCCAAAACATTGAGGTTTCCAATGCAGCTTTTACTAAGTGGTTGCACAAGGCAACATTTTGGGGATAGGTATGTCATGACGACTTTCTACTTTCTCCAGAATTTTAATGCAAGAATATTTTTCTTCTTCTTGGGAATGACCCCAACAGGTAGGAACATGAAATTGAGATACTTATGGAGAATGAAAAAAGATTAGGTTTTACAATAAAAGTAATCCAATGAGATGGTTCACAATGAAATCAACATATTTAAATTATGAAAGAAATGTACTTGAACATCACTCGCTTCAATACTTGCAAGTACTTGGATTGTTTCACCCACTTTCGACTCTTTTGAATACTTATAGGCTTGATTTGGCCATTGAACTCCTTATAGAAACAGGTTTCCCAAAGCTCCACCCTTTAGTGCTCAATGTATTCTTCCAAAGGTTAAACATGTATAGATGGAGTGACATCCAACCCAAGATCACTTTGAAGGGATTTGAAATTGTCTTTTGCAATTAGCTTGAGTTGCAATAAATAAAAAGGAATATTTTATTTAAAAATTAATCAATTATTAAATTATGGAATTAATTTTTTTGTTGAATATTTATTACAAGTAATTAGCATAATTAACTAAATTTAGGTTAGGTAAACTATTAGTTAATGTCTAGGTTAAAATTAGGTTGTAAATTAGTTGCAACTAATTGATAATTGAGTTGTAATTATGTTATTACAGTTTGCAACTAGGGTAAAGTAATTAACCACCATACACTCAAGTTATTAAATAACTTTAAATCTTAATACAGTCTTCCTTCATTTTTCAAGTTCAACTTGGATTAGCCATGGCCACTAAATCACTCAAGGGTGTAAGCATGGGAAATTAACTAAAAAAAGTTGATGAACATAAATGGAGTTGAAATTGAAATAATTTTTGATCAAAATATTAGAAAGTATATTAAGATTTACTTAAATTTGACTTTAAAACCATTGTGCTTTTAATTGGGTTATTATAAACATAATACAAAATTTTAAATATTTGTTAAATAATAAAAGTAGGTAACAAGTATGTTTGAAATTAATGTACTTGTCAATATGATGTTCAAACATATTTTTCATTAAAAAAATTTAATGAAATAAACATAAATTACAACATAAAGATGATTGTGTATCACCAAAAAACCCATCTACTTTCTTTTTGATAAAATATACTCATTTGAATCAAATATTACATTACAAAAAATAGGCCTTCAAAATTACTTATGTTTAGAAAAATATACTTAAAACCTACGTTTACAATATGGAATTTTAAAATTAATGCATAATAATGGAGAAATATCTTGTTAGTAATCATTCAACTAAAAAGATTGCATGTATGATAGTTTTGTGATGGGTTTTGGTTCTACCTTTTGTTAGTTTGACAAATAGACTATGAAGTAGAATTAACATGCTTTCACCCTCAAAATAGGTAAAACATGAAGAAGAATGCGCATTGAAAGTAGGCAAGGTACGTGTTCAATCATAGGCCTAATTCACACATTCCAATTTAGTACATATGTGTTTTTTGTGGTTCTTTGCATTTGAAGCTTAAAGAAATAATGTAAAGCTTAACTTGGTGCACCTATAGCTCTTTAGATCATTCAAATTGAATAATAAATGAATAAGATATGACATTTTAAAATAATGGGTCATTTTTGGAATAAACACATTATCTGATTTTGACGTGTTTTATGCTTCTTCGATGTTGCTCCTTTGCTTCTAGAGCTGAAAGAGATAATGTAAAGCTTACCTTAATATTCTGATAGCTTTTTACACCATTCAAATTAGATAAGAAATGAAAAAAATCTATAAGTTTTTTGTTGTAGGCCTATGTATTAGGCTTGTCTTCCCATGGTGGAAACTAAAATATTTGTCCCGTATTGTTTGGCTTCCATTTCGATAATCCAAACTATGTAAGCAAATGCACTAGGATGATGGAGAACCAAAGTAAACATGAAAATGTAATAGCCATTTGGGATGAGGTCAAGGAAAAAGGAAGGAAATGTGTAAGTAACGGCCTAGAACCATGGTAAAGTAAAACTTTAAGATCGAAGGAAAAAATGAAGGTTTAAATAAAAAAATTTGGGGGGAAAGTAGGAAGAGGTGAAAAGGTGTTTTTCCTTTTCCTTCCATTAGCCACTAAGCATTGGAAACCTTCCATTGGCCACCGAGTTGGGATCTTCCTTCACCTCTTTCCTTCTCTTTTTCTTTAAAAAGGTAATTTCGGATCATTGGGGCTTTCTATTTTTTGGACATAATTTTCAATTTGAGTCTTGAGAATACTTGTTCCTACAACCTTCCTTGTGAAAAGAAAAATGATTAATTTTAGATGGTGGAAAGGGGGAGAGTGGATTAGATATTTGCAGTACTTTTGAAAGAATGAAAGTGAATAGGGTGTTGGGAGCTTGAAGTTTTAGAGGAATTCCACAAACCCTCTCGGGTTTGGTAGCATAACTTCTTACTAGTTTGGGTGTATAGTTTAAGATTTGGTAGGAAGGTGTGCCTTGTAGTTAGTTTTCAAATGAGCTGAAGCAAGCTAGATTTGAATAACATATATGATACAAATAATATTTTAAGTGACTGTTGGTTTGTAGCCAAGTCGAACTTTCTACCTTCATAAAACTTTTTCGGGTTTGGTAACATAATTTATTACTAGTTTAACTGCCAAATTTGGAATTTGGTAGGCATATGCGCCTTGTAGTTACCTTTCTAATGAGCTAAAGCAAGCTAAATTTGGATAATGTATGTGGTAGGAATAATATTCTAGGTGACTAGAGGTCTGTTGCCAAGTTGAACATGGTGTTGAATCCTTAAAATTCTAAGATTTGGAGTGTTTGAGCTTGGAAAATATATCTATCAATTCTAAATCGTAGGTGATGCATAGGAGGTAAGCTATTTGGTAAAAACTACAAATGCAACTTAACATTTAGAAATACATTTTGCATTTTTCCTTCACCGTTAGCATATGTATTTTCAAGTATATAATCACCTCATAGAAGGATAGAAAGTTGCCTCACAACACCACCTACATCTATAGGCTTAAATTAAGCCAAGTGGCATTAAAGTGGTCCACCCCAACCTTATTAAATTACAGCATATGTCATCCCACCATTGGCCAAGTGCATTGACCATTGTAGTCGCAACATAATTGACTTTTCACCTTAATTTTTATTATGGGTAATCAATGGTGGAATGCTTTGACTGTGCCACATGTCATCACATCATTGGTTAAATTGACATAGTTGAAATGTAGTCGAAATTATAATTGAATATTTTGCTAATGTCATATGCAATCAACGGATGAAGTTTATCCATTAATTGAAAGAAGTTGACAACATTTCATAACTAGGTTGGTAAAAAGTTTGCAATTAAAATGGTTAATGATGGCTACTGATGTGGTGTTGACACATGGCAAACATTTTCAATTCGAATGCCATTGTCAACTTGTACTTGTTAACTTTTTTGGTTTGTAGTTGAAAAAAATAGTTTTTAGTTGCAAAAAATACTTTGCAACTATTTTTGTCACTTTCAACTATGTATTATAATCAAGATGTAGTTGAAAACATAATTGCAATTTTGGGGGGGCTATTCTATTAATGTTACCCATTACTTTTCACAGATGAGATTAGCAAGACAATCGTCATGCATGAATTTTATACCTTCTAGATGAATTTTCAAGATATCATTAGATTTCAATTGCACCAGAAGATCAACACATAATCGCCTTTGTTACTGGTTGGAAGGTTGTTGTGTGGGTTGTGATGCCATTTGGTGTCAAAAATGGACCACCCATTTATCAGAGGGCAATAACCAAAGTGTTTCGTGAGTACATTGATGTATCCATGAAAATATTTCTTGATGACTTTGGGCGAAAACACATTATGGTGTAAACAAAAAACTATCACATTTGACAATTTTTGATACCTATGAAACTTTGATATATCATGGTGGTTTATATCCCACTATATCATTGTATTGTGAAATTGGAGCAAATATGAACAAATTAATTAATAATTGGAGTACATTTTCACATTGCAATATCCTATCACAATGCTACAATTACAATAGGAATACAAAGGAGTAGATTTAATGGTAGTTTATCCATAAAATTTTGCACATGTAAAAATACAACCATTAAAAAAAATATCCTTTTCTAAAATTCTCAATTTCTTTTCAAGTTGTGAAGTTCATATCAAATGTTTAAAAAACATTTGTTAATACATTATGATCTTATAATAATGAAAGTTTTTATCTTTTAAAGTTGTAAAATGTTCTTCCATTGAAGATATAGATGGGCTAAGTGTTGTTTTTACCATTTTAAATAAAAATAGTCGATTTTCAAAATTAATAAAAAATGGTAATTTGTTGTAAAATAAGGATTTTAAATCAATGTTTATAAAATTATTGGTGTATTTTAAAACAATGATACAACTATTAATCAATTGCATATTGATGGGTGTAATAATTTATTTTATGTTTGAAGCTTAAATTAACTACATGTGATCTCGAAAAAATTCAAAGTGAGTGAAATCTTACATGTTACTATTTTTTATACTATATGTAGTCCTATTTTCCCCTAAAATTGTCTACATTGTAATGTGCTTTCACCCTTTTACAATTTTTAGTGACCTTTCAACACATCTTGAAAAACTCAAGAAATGTTTCCTTAAGTGTAGAGAATTTGGTATTAGCCTAAACCTAGAAAAGTGTGCATTCATGGTATTTTCAGGAACCATCCTAGGTTTTACAGTATCCAAAGAGGGGAAAATTATGGATCCCAAGAAGGTTAAAGCCTTAATAAACATGCCAATACCTACTACCCCCCAACAGATCCAAGTTTTCAATGGGATGGCATAGTTTTACATGTGTTTTATCAAAAAAATTACCTCTTTTATGACACCAATTACCAAACTATTCAAGAAGTTTGAAGTTTTTGAGTGGACTACGGAATGCCAAATTGTTTGGGAGGAGATTAAAAACCAGTATGTACAAGCCCTTATATTGATCAGTTTACATTGGGAGCTTGAGTTTCATGTTCACATAGATGCATCTCCCTTGGCAATATGAGCCATACTTGTCCCTAGAACCCAAATTGTAAATTTGATTAGCCGGTTATGTATGCCTCTAGATTACTAAATTCAACTAAGAGGAATTATACTACTACTAAGAAGGAAGCCTTAGCTATGGTCTATGCCTTACACAAATGCACACATTATTTATTAAGTAACCAATTTGTATTTTATGTTGACCACATGGCTTTTGTGTACTTAGTTAACAAGCCACAAGTTTATAGCATAATAGCTAGGTGGTTATTGTTATTTTGGGAGTATGATTTCAAAATTTTCTATAAACTTGGTAGATCCCATTTGATGGCAAATGCATAGGGCAAAAACATCCTTGGGTGGACCACTAGGAACCACAAGGAATGGTTAAAGAACCAAAAAGGCACAAATCATTTTTTGGGCCTTTTACTTTAAATGTTTTCACAATTGTAAATTATGTTTTTTTCATGTTTATCAATTACATACATTAATATATGGCTTGAATTTTATTTTGGAATTACAAAATTGAAAAATTGAAAAATTTGTCTTCCTAATTAAAATGGCCCCTTTAGAAATTGATAGCCTTAACTTTGGAAATTCACAAAAAAATTATACTTACTCAATTAATTTCCTAATAAAAACTTGAAATATAATGACTTCCAATTACCTTATGAAAAAAAATAACAAGAAAAATTTCAAATCATGTTTGAAATTTGTGTTCCTAACCAAAAAGTTGAAGGAAAGGTGGCCATCGTTACATTTGTGATGGAAGTTCTATTTTAAAAAAACATGTAGATGTAATTATTATTTTTCATCCATAATGAGGATGAATGCTTACATTCATCCCCATGTTTGCTTCTAGGTTTGCTCCTACAACATTCATTTTGTTGTTAAATTCCTGGGTTTTACTTGCATGTGTATAAGGGAAAAGACATTTTGCCATCCCAAGTTCCAACTCTAGGCTTTAGGCTCATGCGGTAGCTTGTTTCCACCTATGTGTTTGCAACATTAATCAACTCTTTAGCTTCATCATCAACCCTACGAGGTACTCTTGAGCATCCACCAAGAAGTTGTCATGATCTTCTTTCAAAGATTGAACAATTGTACTTTTGAATAATTTTTTGCCTACTAGTCTATTTATTTAGGTCCTCCTTCTATTAAACTTTAAATTATAATTTTTTGATGAACTCCTCATATTGCACAAGCTCTTTTGGCACAACAACACACATGTGCAACTCCCGCTTTGGACCAAGTTTCTTTTTTTTAAGCTCTATGTCATTTTCACTATTGTTCAATAAATAAAACCCTTCCGTTGTTGTTGCTCTTAGTTTGTCCACTCTACGTACATGGCCCAATTCATCTTCTTCCCTTTCATTTGCATGATGAACTTTCTAACCATACCCAAAGATATAATCTTGGAAGCAAGAACACAAGGCTATTGATGAGTGACCATTCACAAGCCTTCCATTTTCATAATCAATTTAGGATTGTCATTAAACATTTTATTATAACCATTTTTGTTTTGAATAGGTCCAAAGTAATTATGGATTTCTTCCATTGTAAAATCTTTTGATATTTTCACACATTTTGGACTTTGCCTTTTTGAGCAAAGACCTATCATCCATCAAATTCCTTACACAAAATAGGAGGTCTGTCATCACTTAACTTTGGAATACTTGCATACAAAAATGCAACCATATTAATAAATTTGCCACCTTTTGAACTTATAGGGTCATATTTTTGTTTTACCTTCTGTAAAAAACTTACCACTATCATTAAATGTTATAGGTTATGCCATCACTATAAGTTTGAAGTTTTACAAAAGTCATGTACAAAATATCATCCAAACTAGTTGTAATGTTATTCTAGCGAAACAAAAGCAATCATCACCTTTGTCACATACAACTTTCAAGCTCTAAATGTTGACTCCTACATGAGAAATGACTAAACATCAAAACTCCCACCTTCTAGGCTTGCATGTGTAGGAATCAACAATGAGATAAATTTCAACCAAATAACATCTCATAATTAATTTTCATTGTTTAGTTCACTTTTAAAAAATAATCAATATGGTTTATTTTTGTGGACTCCTTGTTGCCAATTTTTTGTACAGCTTAGCATGCCGTCGTCACTCACAAATCTAAGTCCAAAATAGTGATCCCATCAATAAAAATAGAAATTACATATATTTACTTATTTTAAAACTAAATTGTTAATTTTGGACTTTTTCTAACCTAGTTGGGATCAATTTTCTTTACTAAATTTGAAACAAAAGATTGTTAACATCTATTTGTTTGATCATTTATTGAAGCAAAACATTAGTAATATATATTTTTGCATATTTGGTGGCCCCCAAATCAAAGTTTTTCTTCAATTTTTCAACTTCCAAATGGTTACTTCATAATTTTGGACTTTTTAAAAATAACTAAATACATGACTATTATTCCCTAATTTCTTAAATTAATAGAAATGAAACTTATTTATAGTTTACAAATCCTAATTGGTAGTCTATAATAGATCTATGATTCAATTTGGCTCCAAATTCACAAATTTCCATTTTTTTTTGTCACAAACACAAATATTATCAAATCAAAGGGATTCCCAAAAGGCATGAACAATAGGACAAGTTATGACAAAGGCAAGCCTAGTTTTAGTTGGAACTTGAAACACTACAACAAAAAATAAGAACATGAATACCAAAATAAGAACATAATGTGTAAGATGTAGGTCCAACCATAATTTTATTATGACAATTTAATATTAAAAAATATTAACATGAAAAGAACAAAACAAGGTTATGGTGTAAGATCATACCTTTGAATTGTGTTGAACAAAAAATAACAAGGGTTGTATTTTTGTTTATACCCTTTTTATGTCCTAATTAAAAAAAAACTTCAATGAAGGTTTCCATATGCCCACCATTCAAGGAACTTTCGTAAAAACCTTTATAAATACACATTAGCTATAAATTGATTACAAGTTAATTATCATTAAACTATAAATTAATTACAAATTACCTAAGGTTATGGATGATAATGAATGAATTTCAAACATGAAATTCAGCTATGATTATGTTGGTGATGAAAATGTTAATGATGATGTTATGAATGTTTTGGTTTGTGCATTTTCACATGTCCATGAATTCAACTTTAAGGAGTTCATCCTAGTCCCACCTTGCAACTATTGCATGTCCTTTTAACCCCCATGTAGGAGTTAAAAAATGCGTTCAAAGCTTTAAGTTTTTCATAGTGCATTAGAGTTATCCATAAAGTACGAAAAACATAGAACCAAAACCTTGAGTTTGATCATACACAAGGTGAGATTTTTAAAAAACTTGCAAAAAAATACAAAACATTCAATGGGGAATAAAATTCAAAAAATCATCAATTTTGGTGGTAAATTGAGTTTCATCCTGTCTTTCCTTTTTCCTAAGCACCTATACTACTACTACATATATTTTCATTGCTCCTAATTCTACAACTACTATAATTAGTTTTGAACCTTATGCATTAAATGTTGAGTATCAGCAATTCATATGAAGATTTATTAAAATGTCTTTACTTTGTGGATACCATTGAAATAGGGGATAGGGGTTGAAAGGAGGCCCAAAGACATGGTGAAGATGAGGTTACTTTATGAGTAATTCTATTATTTTGAAATGTTTATTTTGATACCTTGTGGCAAGCCTTTGAGGGTGCATCATTCAAAGCCTCTATAACTTGGTAAATGTATTCAACAATTTTTTTTTATTGAAAACCCTTTTAAAGTGTTTAAGATTATGATTATGTTTTACCATATTGATTCTAATGTTCACTCCTATTTAGCAAAACAATAAAAAAAAAAATTAAAATTGTAGGTTATACTTGTCATAACAATTAATCAAAGTTAAAATTCAATATGATTTTCTAATGAAACATTCTTCTTACAGTCCCCAATTGTGAATGCACCCCCAATCCATGAACGCCACATGTTAGATACAGTCCTTCAAACCCTTGGTGTCGAATATGTCCAACTGGAGTTTGCAGATTTAGAGGTTATCAAACAACTCCAGAACTCTGTTTTGTTGTGACTCCACCTAGTAGGTCCTAGATGGCCCCATACATGTTCATGAAAAATGCAATGATACAGCAATTGAGTTGAAAATGGAAAGTAATATGAATGTGTACCGCTAAGTTTGTTTGTCAGCTTATATACAAGTTTGAGCTGTTTATTCAAAATCTGGCAATGTCCACAACAGTAACCTGAAGTACTAGGAAGTTGTTCGAAATCTACATATCTGCAATGATCGTTGTAGTTCCCATGGTTCTTGTTGAGCTCACAACATGAGTCTATGAAGAATTTTCAGTAACTCATTTTCTGAAAGGAAAATAGCTTACCACATAATTTGCACTTTTTGAAGGGGTCATAATTTGCCACCATAGGGTTTGTGTGATTCCCGTTCCCATGCAAATTAATTGAGGCGATTGATTCTGGTCGGAAAAATGATGATTTTCTCGACCAACATTTTCTCAAAATCTAGCTGAAACAGCTGGCAACCACTGCCATATTGTAACTTATCAATTAGGTTAGTATGTACTGAAGGGAATGTCTGAACAGGACATAATAATGTTTGACTCTGGCAAAGGGCCAAAGGAGCCTTGTTTTTTTAGGGTAGCCCAGTTTGTCTCATTAAGGTGTTGCAGATTTAGAGGTTATCTACTACATGCATTCTCTTTTGTCCTACCTGCTGGCACTGGGTGCCATTGACTGGTTATACGTTATACGTTATAACTCATGATTGTGTGTTGTTGCTGCAAGGTTCACTTGATTTACTGCAAATCTTGGTGTTGTTCAGCTCTACTCATCTCTGATCAGACTAAAACATTGGTGTTTGTATTTGAGTTAATCTCCTGCCTGAGGTTACTTCTGCACTTCCCCACCGGTGGGCGCCCATAACCCTAAACTGGTGGGGATTTTAAAGACTACTTGTAGAGCCTTGGTGTGTTACCTATGTCGCTGCAGGCTCAACTCTAGTTATCATTAACAAAACATGTGGGACGAGGCTTTAAGCAGAACAGGTGTTCATTAGTGCAAAGCATAAACCATGCACAGAACCGTGCAGGGCACACAGCACAGGAGTTTCAATTGGGGGGGGGGCAGGGGTGTGTAACACATCCTCCCCCATTGAGGCCTTTGAGTAACCAGGAATATCTCACACATCACTTGGAATGTAAATGTGCATGTAGATTTCAAAAAGAAAAGGGTGGATTGACATTGCAAATTGCTTGAGATGTAGGAGTTCACCATATGTGGAATTCAACTTTGGGCTTAGGGTTATGGGTGGCCTACCTTCCCATGTCCCATCTCCTTCCCCAAATCCAAGTTAGGTCAAGATTCTTCCTTCTCTCATGCAACTTTGGCCAAATTAGTCCTAATTCTAGCAAAGCACAGCTGTTCGTGGTCAAGGCTTTCCAAAGCTGAGCCACCACATTTGTGTAAAGGACTGCTCATCACTAAATATGGTGGGTGCTTCCCTGAACATACATGTTTCTAGATGTGGACTGAACGTGGTTGATATGGATCAAAATAATTAGTCTTGGCTTAGTTAAAGATACAAAATAAGGCCTACCATGCTTTGTTTCATTTTTGCTTGGGTCCCATTTATTGGCTCTGCCCTTCAGAGTAGAAACATTGGGTTGCACCCAGAAATGGATCAAATGTCCTTACATTTTAGGGTCATGTGGAGTCCATTATAGATACATTAAGGTCTGGGGTGGCATGTTATGTCATTTTCTTGACCACATTATATGACATAATCAAATGACTATGATAGACTCATAATAATGACCAAAATGTCAGCTGAACTTGGTTTTTAAAAAAATCATTTAACCTCACCCCAGACCTTATGTAATGTTGTGGAATGGTCTAGGCCTTGTTCATTATGTTGGGTGTGTCACCTGGCACCTTAATTACCCAACATAATGGGCAGGGGCTTGACCATTACATAGTACACTTTCAGCATATTAGCTGAAGGATCCACCTGCACTTCACCATGCTAACTCCTGCTAACCACCATGTGTTTCCAATTTAGTATGTTGAATATTTATTCTCCTTGTGGGCAAAGCCATTATGGGAAGGGCTGCTTGTTTCCAATGTGACATGCCACCTGGAAAAGAGTAGCTCATCAATGGACTCTACAATTGTACTCTTTCAGAAGAAACTCACAATGTTGTAAAGTCAGGGCACTGTCAGCTGGCAGTAGGTTAAGTTCATTAACACTTCAGAGTTTGATCATTATCCAAAAGTGAGATTTGTCGACAAGTCATGGCTACAAAAGCAAAACTCCAGGGCTCTTTTGTGCATAACAGCTGCCCATGCAAGGCTGCACTACTGACTACCCAAGTGTGAGCTAGTCTACAGTAGTAGTGCAGGAGACAGAATCAACCAACTGAGTGATCAGCTGCTGCAGCTGGACTCTTGCTGATCAGAGTCTGGTGCACGTCCTACATGAGCTGGCGATTCTCAATCGTGGGAGCTTCTCTCTAGTATTGTACCCAGAAGCAGCATCTGACATTACTGCATGCACAAGTTTCTTGTATCAAATTAGCTGTGATCCACGGATCACTAGATGCTATATCAACCCTGTTACATAAAATTGTCGAAGTTCTGATCTGCAGCAAGCTGCAAGAATGCTGTAGTACTCTGGTGCAGCTCTCTAATCAGTAGAAACAATTTCCCCCGATTCTTGTGTGCAAGAGTTGAACTAGTCGTCTACATTATGCTTGTGGTTTCGAGCAGGAGCTAGTATAACATAATAACCGCTCCAAAAGCTTCAAGCTGTAAGAGTGCTCAAGTCTGCTAGCGCACAGTATATATATATATCTGTTGCCATCTCCAGTAGCCAATGTATGAAGAAGCTCAAGAATCCTAGATTTAATTTCCCGATTGAGAGTGGATCAACAATCTGCAAAACTTGAACCAAGGAGGATTTTGATAGAGTTCTGATAGAAAAACATGCAAGAAAATTTGCAATCTGTTGCTACACATTCCCCGGAAGAGGTCGCAGTAGCTCATCCGGACTCAGATTTGGCGTCAATGCCATTGAAACTCATAGGGAGCTCAGCAGAATGGAGTTTTCCCGTTGTATTTCTGACAAGTCTAGTGGTTTTGTTGTTGTCACTTCTGTTTGTGCTGAGAATCAGGAGAAAATTGCTCATGAAGCTTCCCCCAGGTCCTCCAACATGGCCCATTGTGGGCTCCATGTTTACAATAATCAGGACGAGAGGGCGTCCGAGTTCACGTGTGTTTACGACATTGGCGAAGCGGTACGGACCTCTCTTGTTTTTCTGGATCGGTTTGCGTCCCACAATTGTGGTGTCGAGTGCGGAGATGGCAATGGCGATACTAAGGACATGCGATCGGACTTTCGCATCTCGGCCTAAGTTTGCACCTGGGAAGTACTTGGGCTACGGATATAGTAATGTCGTCTTTGCACCTAGTGGCCCTCACTTCCGACTCCTCCGAAAGCTTTATGCCTCTGAGCTTCTATCACCAGCGAAAATCGAGCGGATGCTCCCCTTGAGAATGGAGGAAGTTGGAGCCACAATTCGTTGCATTCTTGAATCTGTAGCGAGCGCTGATGAACAAGCGAAGGCTTGTGTGATTGACGTGAGGTCGTTGATGTTGAGTGCAAATCTGAACATCATAGGCCGCATGCTCTTCAGCAAAAGACTGTTCGATTTGGACACCAAACCCGACACCGACGTTCATGATACTGCTGATGGACTCGGCGTCCCAGCTGTATCGCCGCGCCGCAAAGCTGCAGAAGAGTTTAAGAGCTTTGTGAAGGAGGCTACCAAGCTTATCGGTGGATCTTTCAATGCCGGTGATTACATCCCTGCTCTACGATGGCTGGATCTCCAAGGTTATCAATAGCATCCTTGCTCTCTCTTAATCTAACATCAACATAGCTTGCAGGAACTTTCAATCAATCAATCACTCACCATTCCGTGTTGGAAACCCAGGTCACGAATATTAGTCCAATTTTGCATGGCCTTCTCAAAGGCAAAATCTCTGGATATGGAGAAAATATTTCTTGATTGGGATCGCTAGTCACTCACAAGCTTGAGCTTCCAAGTTTTCCTAACATGATGTATCATCCTTGTAAATCTCCACATGTGATTATATACTTCTTGCCTTTGACACTCAATGATGATTCATGATATCAGGGGTGGAGCGCACTTTGCGTCAATTTCAACCTAAAATAGAACGCCTTCTCCTACCTCTTATACAGGAGCACCGTCGGACACATGCGTCCGCAATCAAAGAAAAGGAGAACTCGGATCAGTTAGACTTCATTGGCTCATTGCTTGTGGGTCATAGCGAACTTTCAGACAACAATCTCATTGCGATTTCCATTGTAAGTCGTAATTACATGACAAATTTGCATTCTCCGTAACACCTCAAAGAAAGTATCACACCGTCACAATCTTTGTCTGTCGAAGGACATTTGATTGCGTTCTAGTCCAATTTGTTCGAATATTTCTGTTGCCCAGTAATTTGAACTTGATTGGTCTTACATCTAGCCTCCCAAAATCCTTCAACGTAAGGGCATTGGGGATAAAGGGGGAAATTTGGGCAACAAGGCTCGCCATCTATTCACGATAGACTGCACTTCATCTCTAACATATTGTCCTCCTCTTTGCATTTCTGTTACAGAAGGTGATTTGCTGACTTTAACAAGATAGCAGCATTGATTTTGTCCTGAATTGACATTCTAATTTCGTTAATCTTGATCCAGAAGATCACGGAGTTGTAGCTCATCTGCATACTTAAGCCTTTTTCAAACTACTTGAGTTGAAGCACCCGTAGTCTCAGCATACTAACAGGATTGTTCGGTTGATTGTGCAACATTGCAGGATCTACTTGTGGGAGGGAGTGACAGCACAGCTGCCTCAGTTGAATGGACATTAGCTGAGCTTCTTCGCCACCCCGATCTGTTGCAAAAAGTCCAAGAGGAGCTAGACATAGTGGTCGGTCGCCAAAAGATGGTAACAGAATCCGACATCTCCAAGCTTTTGTTCTTCAATTGTGTAATCAAAGAGTCGCTTCGTCTTCACCCACCCGTCCCTACGGGTGCCCCGCACTTCAGCACATCAGCTTGCACACTAGGTGACTACACCATCCCACCCCACACGACAGCTTACGTGAACATCCATGCGATCAATAGAGACCCAACAATTTGGGCAGACCCGGAAGCATTTCGTCCGCAACGCTTCTTCGACTCATGTTTCAATGTTTATGGTCAAGATTTCGGTCTTCTACCGTTCTCATCTGGCAGGCGTGGTTGTCCAGGAGTTCACGCTGCCCTTGCAAACCTCAAGCTCATGTTGGCAAGTTTATTGCATTCTTTCTCATGGACACTTCCACCTTCCATACCTAACCCTAAAGATTTGGACATGCGAGAAAGAGTTGGAATCGTATCCCCAAAGCTCACACCATTACAAGCAATTATCAGACCTCGACTACCAACCGATCTTATCCTTGAAACATTGAAGACATAGTTAGTTGTGTGCACCGCATATTGATTTACCATTAGGTGCCTTGTACGTCGGAACTAGGATATGACTTGAACTCAGTCATATTTTGAAATTGGAGGTCTTTGGACTTTGAACACATGATATGATTCCTATTTTAGCCATGTGACTCACACATATTGATCATTAATTGCAGATCAAAGTTTGAGATCAAAGATCTTATGACTAAATTTTAAATGCTAGCACTGGAATCAGAACTTGTGAAGAATAACGTTACTCTCTTGTGAAGGAGATCGAGTCATTATTGGATTTGCTATTGTTTAGCAAATCGATTGAAATTTTTTGGTTGTTTTTTTTTTTTTTCAAATGTTCAAAGCAGGCTTTAGATTCTTGTTTGTGCATAACATTGTTCTGCAAAGCCTTTTCACACTAAAGTTGAATCTTCCTATTTGTGTATGCGAAGAAAGCATTCCTTGCTGGAACCACATAAGTTTTTTTTTTTCCTTTATATGATTTTCTTTGAACCCCTTCTTGCTTTTTACATTTGTTTATTTGGAAGGAAAAGAAATTTGGAGCCTTGCTATAAGTTGAGAGACATCAAATTGTGTTGGAAAAACTTTGGCCCACTAGTTGATCTATACTAATCAGTCAATTTCAGATGATTTCATGGTACACAATTATGGTTTCACTTTTGGACCAAGATACATAATTCCCTCTTCAGAGTGTTTTCTTTGCGGTTTGACTCTGAGAATTGCTGGCTTCTTCCACAACAGCTGGTGGGAGGAAGGTGCCAAACTACAAAGGCAACCAAGTCACCATGGACCATTATGAACATGTAAAATGTGATCAAGAATTCAGTATTTTAGGTAGCTTAATATGTCTCTTCCAGGAACCCTACTAGTACTACAAGAGCTGTGCACATGAAAACTAGCACTAATCAAAACATATAAGTTGGTTACTAAATGGCAAACCTGAGCCTTAGAGTGCTATAGCTGTATGATTAACCCATAAGAGCTGATACAAGTGGCCTAGGGTGTTTTTAGAATGTGCAGTACAAATACAAGGCTGTGACTAGCGTAAAGTGGCAATCCTTTACAGAAATTCTTAGCTTGGGAATTATACAAAATGAAATTTGAGGCAGTTTTAGTTGTAGTGGAATCCAATTCCAAAATTCAATCTTGCCCACAATGAAATTCATGAACAAATCTATTCAATGCAACCATGCTTCAAGTGGTTTCTGCCTGAATAGCATATCAACAATTGTGGGCGCTGCACATTTTGCCTTCACAAACAACTCTGCACTTCGCAATCCCCACATTCTATCTGTTACTTCAATCCTTCATATAGTCTGTTGGCTCTGTCCTACAGAGGCATTGTGGGAACACCTTCTGAGCGGGTATAGGAGTCTTTGACAGAGGCATTGTGGGAACACCTTCCGAGCGGGTATAGGAGTCTCCGACAGAGGCATTGTGGGACACCTTCTGAGCGGGTATAGGAGTAGGAGAATCAAAGTTCGTTGAATGGATAAGGTTATAGGTTTACATGTAACTTTTTATTGGCCCGAGCTAATGGATGGGCATGTGTAGATTTTGGGTGTTGCCATCCAATTGATGGGTTGTTTTGAAATCTACCCATCTATTTGTTGGGTTTCTTCTCCAAGTATGAATGTTGAGTAACTGATTTAACCATGTATCTATGTCATTTTATTCTTTTTGGGTTGTTTCTTGCCTTTTTGTATCATGAGGTTTCATATCACTATGAAACATAAAAAACACTTCATGTGACTAATTTTTAAAAATTTGTTTGTTTGATAAACATACAAATAAACTGTTTCAATTCTTTTAAATATTATTAAAATGAGATTTGAAAAATTATGCAAGAATTGATTAAGATAAAACATGTCAATTTTTATAATTAATTTGATTTGATTTTAAACCTTCAATATAGCTTTGATGAAGATTTAATAACAAAAATCATGATGAAATTAATTTTTATTTTTTTGGTATTATTGTTGCCTTTTATGTTATAAAAATTATTATTGCCTTAAGATAATAGATATGCATGTATGATTTTAAGTTTTACCAAGCATGCATGGGCCAAACACAACTAGTTTATAAAATTGGGTGGGGATACAATGCGGTTTATAGGTGAAAATTTAGGGAGAGCAAAGGAGTTAAAGTTTTTTTTTCCCCTCTTGCACGGGTTTGCTTTTTTATTTATTATGGGGTTTCAATAGGTATAAAGAGTGGATAATTCAATTAGATTGAAATAATTACAAGTTATAAATGGAGCTTTAAGAAAACATGACAAGGGGTTAGGATTTTTTTTACAAGGGTTTTTTTTGGGTGAGGAGGGAGGATGGGGTAATTCCACCCCTTTCCAAAGGAGGTTTTTTTTAAGGATTGAGATAGGCGAATTTATTTTTGTGATGGGGACTAACTCAAAGCGTTGTTTCTTGGATGGCATGGGAAGGAAAAGTTTGGTTGTTTTTCAAAACAGATTGGTGGGATTTTTTAATTTTTCAAAAATTATTTTGGCAGTGTGGGATGGGTATTTTTTTTCTTTTTTTCTTTTGTGATATGATGATTTAATGAAGAATTTTTCTGAATTTTTAAATTTTTTTTTTGGGGGAATGGAAAACT
>Ga0209208_10001566_pt1 | contig 32408 bp, 23 predicted proteins | sample S1TSphfallax_3_FD_187694 | JGI IMG/M metagenome (GOLD analysis project Ga0209208, IMG submission 187694) | Host-associated microbial communities from peat moss isolated from Minnesota, USA - S1T2_Fd - Sphagnum fallax MG (SPAdes) (version 2) | ecosystem: Host-associated > Plants > Peat moss >...
CTAACATCCTTGAAAAAAAATCCAATTTGGAACATATTTTCATGTCTTTAATAGTGTTACAAAAAGTCTTGCATCTTTAGTGTTTTAAAACAATAGTAAGTTGTAACTTGTAAGGAATGGATTTTTAAAAAAAAATTGCATGAATTTTATGTGTAATATAAAGTCCATGGCATATGTTACTATGTTTGATGGTATTGTGGTGCATAACATCATGCATATCAATATTTTTTTGAAATTTATTCACATGCAAAAAAATATGATTTTGGGGTTCAAAGAAAAGGAATCAAAGATGACATCTTTTAGCAATGTTTTTCTTTGAAAGCAATACTAAAATGCTATTGGGACATGCTTATTAAAAAAATTGGAAACATTATATGCCAAGGTAGGAATAATAATATTCATGTAAGTAGAAATTTTTAATGGATTGCTATGTAAGATTCTAGATTAATTTGCATTGAGGTTCATGTAGATCGTGCATCTTGATTTTGTAATTTAGGTCAATTTTTATGATCTATGGGTTTGTCTCATCAATCATGTCTATATTAGATTTTCATTATTAACATGAAATGAAATTATTTTGTCCGTAAGGTTTTGGAGGTGCATTTTTCATGCACAAACTTTTTTAAATGCATTGATTAGTTTGGGTGCAATAGTGCATCTTAAAGTTGAAAGATCAATGATAGGTTTGTGGGACACATGTTATAGTGCTTGTAGGTTTTTTTGTTGAAGTTCAACCAAAGTGTCATCATTGCAAGTTTCCTATGTTTCATCATTGTGATTCTAAGCTATTGCTATTAATTTTCTAAAAATATTCTTGTTCATGATGGTCTTTAGGACATTTCAAGGCTATTGTTCAATGGTTCCAAACTACCTTCCAATTTAATTCTAGTGCAACCTAAACCTAAAATTGTGTTGGAGGCCCCTCCCCCTTGGTTTTGCATGTAAATAGATTGTCCACAACCACAAAAGATATGATGGATTTAGAGTTATCGAAGGATGTACATCCTTAGGGTGTGCCAATGGTAATATGTAGGTTAGAACAAGTGGATTCTACTTTCAAAGACTCTACATTATGTGCGCATCAAGATGGATTGACATTCAAAACATATGTTGCAATTGTTGGGTCGTGGATTCTATGTGGTGAAAACAACAAACAACTTCACAATATTTCCAAGGTTTAGGGTGTAATTCATTTGAACCTTTGTTTTCCATGTCCATGGTTGCTTTGTTGGTCACTTCTCATTTGTTTGGGGTGAAAACACATTAAGCCCTTCAAAAATTGTAGTCACAAGTATAATCTTTCTACAAATTAATTTATTTGGTAGCATATGGACATCAAATCTAGAATCATTTTTTCTTGTTTTATGTATATTTGATTAGTTTTAGACTTAAGCTAATCAATTATTTTAAAAATTCAACAAACATGAAAGAATTGAACATATGGAATATATTTGTGACAGAATAATACCCATCACAAAGTTTCAAAATTGCATATATACTTCAAAATTAAGGTTGTGTGTGAAATTTTTGAGTGATTTTTTTATGGTTAATGATATTGATATACATCAATCAAATCTAATAGCATTCAAAAGTTTAAAGTTTTTGGATGAAATTTCATTCAAAGGGTATTTTTTGGGCATTTTTAGTAATAAAAGCATAATAATATCCTCCTTTTAGGAAAAAAAACCACTACCATATGAAGGAGGAAGAGATTTTATATTTGGGCATTACATTATTTTTAAATTTTTCTTTTGTTTGGTAATGTTTCAGGAACCACAAACATGAAACCCTATGGCCATTGAAAACCTATGAATTGTATATTGTATGTACATTGATTTCATCCAATTCTTTAAATTTAACTATTGAATCCAAATTAATTTTGAATCAAAGTGAACTTTAAGTTTCAAAATGTTATGATTTTTTGCTTGTGTTAAGGAGAGCCAAAGGATGCCACATTGCCATCAAAATTTCAACTTATTTCATACTACAATACTTATTATATCATTACTACAAAATGTGGGTGTAGTTCACTAGTCCTCGTTCATTAGACCAGTGAATTCACTATGTCCCCATTAGGTCCCATTCATTATAACAAATGAATTCATTTAAAATCTAGTGAAATCACTTGGCGTACAAGTACAACTTTTGTTGTAGTATATGCACCATTTTTTGGGGTGAAAAGTGGGTCACCTTTAGTGTGGTTTCACCCTTTGTCTTGTTTTCAATGGTCATGGTTGCTTTGGTTTGAACAGATTATCCACTACCATTAAGGTTTGTCTTGTTTGCCATGCTCATGGTTGCTTTGGTTTGAAGATGTTAGCCATTACCAAGGTTTGTCAAATGATTGATTCTTATGTGTGGTAAATTGTGTAGAACTTTTAACATACAACATCATTCCAGAACTTCGAATGTGGGGTTTGGGAGATTGTAGGCATGTCTATTTGAATGATCTTGATTCAATGCATGAATTTTTCTAGTAGTCATGTCATGGCCCATTTATAGGCAAGGAAGGATATTTGACAAAAAACTAAATAATGTTTAATTGTAAAGGTCAAAGGTCAATTAAAAAAAGCACACAAAATTGGCAAGATAATCAAGCTTTGCACAGAAGGATTCAAGAAAACATTTGGTTGGAGTAGTTAAAGAAGGCTTAGTTGGAGCAACAAACTAAGAATTAAATGAATGTTCCATTGGAACAATAAGAATGTTTGGGTGTAACAACAAATTAAGTAATAAGATAATGTTCCATTAAAGCAATAGAAGAATATTCAGGTGGAACAATAGATTAAGTAGTAAAATCAAAGCATGATCAAGTATACATTTGATGATCCTTGGACCCTAAATTTAAAATAAAAAATTAAAATTAGTGTTCAAAATTTTCCCCACTAATTATCCATCTTCTAGGGTTTGAAAAACACTTAGGGGTGAAGGGGTAGAACGTTCTCTCACCTTTTAGGTTTTGAAAATCTTGCAAATGTAAGGGAGCAAAAGACCCATGGGGTAGGGGTCAATTGCCATCACCATTATCATTGAACTCTTGGCATGAACTATTGGCACCTTGACCCAACCTTTGTGCACGTTTTACTATTGCCAAGCTTGCACTTTAAGTTTGAGTTTCCATAAAACTTTGAACATATGATTTATTTGGAGCTTCATTATCTTGAGATTTTTACATAATTGTGATAATTTGTGCAAAGTTTCAAATAGTGATTTGTCAAGGCCTATATAATTTATTCACCTTGTTAGTGCATAAGTTTATTTTGGTGGTTTTGAATTTGAAGAAAGAACCATTGGCTTTGAAGTTCATGAAAATGTGAAAGATGATATGGTGATATTCCATTTTAGGTGCAAAAGCTACCCAACAAACTTTTTACCCCCTTTTGTTCAGCCAAGATTCCTTTTGTAAACAACAAGTTAATTCTCATTGTTAGTAACCCTTCTGATATACTTTGGGCCACAATTCTTCGACATGATAAAACACCTTTAAGGTCTATGCATTGTTTTTAAAACTTGAAACCGTGATTATTAGAAAGTTTGACTCCTTAAACCTTTTCACATTCCTCCACATTGATGTACTTAAAATCCCTATGTCAAGGATCTTGAATCCCTCCAATAGTAAACTAACCACTCTACTAAAGTAATCAAAATTGAGCTCCTTGTTTTTTTCCCTCAACCATGTTGCATACTATGTTATCAAAATACAACCAAAATTGCATAATTACAGCTACAAAGCACAAGCAAAATATTCATCTACAAAACTAAATTCATGCTTTTAGATATAATTAGACTAGGTGTATTTTGTGCCTTAATATATGTTAACAATTGAAAGTTGAATTGTTAATTATTTACAAAATACTAGCTACCATTATTCATGTGTAACATTTGTTAGCTTTTAATGTGTGATTTTTATAATTGGTAACCAAAAAAACTACTATTAATTAGCTCCATTAATTATTCATGATAATCATTAATCACGCATGCACCAATCAGTTAAATAACTATCGACATGTGGCATGAGTGGGGTTTCAATAAGTTACATGTTTTATGAAAATAGTGCTTCAAGATGTCAATAGTTGGTTGTTTGGAAAGGAATGGGAGAGGAGTTGATTTAATTTAAAGATGGAATCCAATATAGGATAAGGGACTAAACCATACACTTTCATGGCTTATCATTAAAGTGTTTTAATCTCCCAATGGTTTAAATAGGAATATTAAAGTATGATGGGACAAATAACAACTTGGACAACATCATAGAAGAGACATCACCCATTGTCCAAACTATTTGATACTTGCAGTGCAGTTTGGATGGGAAAAGGTTGTAGTTAAAGAAAAAATTGCAAATGAACATTTATATTGATAATTGCATAGATGAATATTGTAGTACCTTTACCATTTCGACATAAATTAAATTATTTTGATTTTGCAAACTTTTGAAATTTCATTTATTAATTATGCCAAAATTTTAATAAAATCAAAATTTCCACTATCAAGTTTGAACTGCAAACCTCCAAGGACATGATACTTTAAACTAAGGCACTTTAGACACACTAGATTGTTCCATAAAATTCCAAAATTAAAAAACCTATTAACTCTTAATTAAAAAATCTGAAGTTAAAATTTAAAATTTAATTAATTATTTGACAGTATGCTACCAAAATTGTAAAGGCACTATGATAGTTGCAGAAAAGAGCAAGGTTCCTTTTACAAACATTTTTTCATATCCCAAACTGTATTAAATAAAAAATAACTAAACAAAAATGAGGAAATTTGAAAAAAACTTAACCCTTGAACATTGGGTTGTTTAATGCGCTAGGCCCAACTCAAAAATTTAATGTACACATAAGGTCAATGCATGATAAGGTGGACCAATTTAGGAGTAACAAAGTCCATTTTTATGTTACTTATGTGTAATTAAAATTGCCACATTCATTTTTTATTATTGAAATTATAAAACGTGATCAATTTTTAGATAATAGATTTCAATAACATATTGCAATTGATTAGAATGCAAAATTCATCAAGGCATAAAATCTATGGATTTTTAAAAATGAAAACTAGCAAGTCTAACACTACTAATAGTTTAGTGAATGGACTTTGGTTTGGTAGGGTGATGAAGTTCCAACCTTATTATGGACTTGGTTTTAGGTAGAAAATGGAGTAATGAAAACAAAGTTGAAAGGTTTTGCTTCATATCAAAGGGAATTACAAGCTACATGGACTTTTACATGCAAAATGTAGGTCATGATTCATGTTTTTTCAAAAGTACATATCATACGTACTAATATAATCATGATTTTTGTTGAAATTTTGCAAAAATATTTTAATAAATGAAATCTACATTTAACGAACATTTGTTGAGAAAAAAAAATTGGAATTAGTAAAACGGGTTTTAATGATGTTAGACCTTCAACCACAATATCTTGGGTTTTACAATTGGTTAATAAAATGACTATTTTATTTTTTTTACTACAATTGTAACTACAAGTTCATGTTAATGATTGCATAGTTATAAAGGACATTGCAATGCCACATGGCATTCTGGTTTTGTGATTGTAGTCGATATCACAATTTGAAGGTTTTTACACAATTTTTTTTTTAAATGCATTTTTTATGTATTTTTAATCATCCAAAATTAGGTAATAACAAAATTTGATTGATTCTTATAACTTTTGATGAATAATAACTTATGGTCAAGTGATGCTAACATGGCATGCCACATGGCAACGAGGTTGATTAGTAATCACAACACTTTATGACTTGTGACACTAATTTCACATCATGATTCATGTCATTGATTTGATGAATTAATCTCATTTATTAGCTAATTGAAAATATTGTTGTCCTTTGTGATTAATAACAATTCGATCTTCCATGTGATGATGACATGGCATGCCATTTGGCAACAAGATGTCACAGGCTTTCATGACAATCCATAATTTTTTGTGACACCATAAGTTTTTGTGTGTTTTGAATTTATGGTGCCAATATTTGTCATGGCATGCCATAATGTTTTGTGTGTCATGAGATTTTTGAAGTCATGAATTCACATGCATTTGTATGAGTACTAAACAATTTATTGTTAACTTGTAATTATGACTACAATATTAATAGTCATTTTGGAAAAGGTGACACATAACTTTTTGACTTTTTAACTACTTAAAACACTAGATTATGTTAACATATTTTTTAACCTATGTACGTAGGCTACCTTGTAAGTTACTTAATATAGACATAAAAAATTTACAACATCTAGTATGTTTAAATATAATTAGAATAGGTTACCCTATTAATATGTTAATCTAAGTAGGCTTGCATAGGTTCCTAGTTTTAGGTTTTTTGTCAAATTAATTTAGGTAGCCTCATTACAATATATTTTATCAAAGTTGTAACCACTTCAGATTTGTGCAACTAGATGGGACTATGATGCAACATAATTATCCTAACTTTTTTTTAAACCTAAGAATGCATAGGTTAACCTAGGCTAGGTTAGTAAGTAGTATAGGTTGACAAACTAGTTCATTTTAAGTCAACCTAAGGAGGTCTAGGTCTATGCTAGGGTGGCCAAGGTTAATTCAAGGTTAAAAAGTTTGAGCCTTATAGATTTGTGTTAAATATATATATAGTATAAAAAAAAATGGTAATGTAATGAATGAGGACTTGAACCCCAAAGTGAAGGTGAGGGGTTCAAGTCCTCATTCTTGTAACCTATGATATTTAGGCCATTTGGCTTAGGTCAAGTAGCCTAATTTAAGTTTTTTGGCTTAGGAGTTTGACGTTTGTTTTTATTTTAGGCCATCTAGCCTAGGTTGCTTAACATAAGTAACTAACCTAATTAGGTTAAATTTGGTTGATTTATGGTTAAACAAGTTAGGCTAGGTTGCTTAACCTAGTTAAATTATGTTAGTTTGACTTTCGGCTACACTAACTACATGGGCTAAATTAGGTTGACTTTCATTACTAGAATTCCCATTTTTTTTAATTTGAAATTTTGGTAAAAATGACCCATTTTGGACAAGCGTAAAAAAAACCTTTTAATCATTTTGGACAAGTCATTTTGAACCTATCCGTTGTGACTAGGTTGTGTACTTTTTGACCAAGCCTAGGTTGGCATTTTTTACTAGTCAACATAACAATCAAATGATCTTTTGATTGGTCAAACACCATTGACTAGACAAATGCCATGTGACATTTAAACAATGGCCACCCAAGTTAAGCCACATGGCATTTAAACATTGGCCATTTAAGCTATGCCATGTGGCATATAAACACTGGCCATCTAAGTTATGCCACATGGCATTTAAACATTGGCCACTTAAGCTATGCCATGTGGCATTTAAACATTGGCCACTTAAGCTATGCCATGTGGCATTTAAACATTGGCCATCTAAATTATGCCACATGGCATTTAAAACATTGGTCATTAGGTTATGCCACATGGCATTTAAACATTGGCCACTAGGTTATGCCATGATAGAACTTAAGCAACTTATGTTAAGTTTAAAATTAAATACCTACTCCTAAGGTCCCTATGTTTAAGAACCTACAACCTAAGCTCCTAGGCTTAGGTCTAGGAGCCTATAATTAACAAATAAGTATAGAAGTTTAAATAGGTTAAGGCAACTTAAGCTATGACCTTTACTAGGTTTAAATGTACACCACCTAGATTAAGCCTACACCTAGATGACCTAGGTAGGAAAATCCTATTTCATTTTGAATTTGGCCTTTAAGGTTAAGCCTTTTCAATTGGTTCATCCCAAGTGGTTTTTAAAAAATATATATTTCTTATTTTTGGATGTTTATGGTGCATCTATTTATATTGTTCATCATTTGGAAATGATGACAAACTTTTGGAAGGTAGAAACATTTTCATGTCCACATAGCATTAAAGCCTTTTAGTTCACACAACATTATTCTTAAATAATTATGTAAGATATATAACTTAAGTAAGTAAATAAATAAAGAGGTAGGTCAATATGTATGTTAATTAAGTTAAAATAAAAATTAGTAATAGTTAATGTCTAGTTATTTAATTATAATTAATAATTACAAATATTATAAATCCTTGAATTATATAAAATATCAATATATTTATAATGTACTATATTGTTGATTGATAATTACAACCAAATTATAACTAATCTTTACAAATTTGACTTAGTTCATTATAGATTATCAACAATGTATTTGTAATATTTAATATTTAACTACTTAATTACACATTCATTAGAGTATTTTAAGTAAATATCTAGTTAACCAAGTTTGTAATTTATCATAGTTATATAAATGGCCTACCTTAGCCTATATAACTAGGTTACCTATAGGTTAAAATATAGGTAAATAGTTGGAGTATAGGTAGGGTATGTATAAATAAATACACCTACATATAAGCTACTTGATTTTAGGCTATTCGACGACAACATACATTACATAAATTAAATAGGTGGTTAAATTAAACTAGGAAAAAATAATTATGGCAAAACTAATGATTGATAAAATAAATATGGTGAAACTAACCATGAATAAAATAACTAAGAACTAATGAATAAATATTTTATGTCTAAACCAACCATGGTTAAATTAACTAATGAATAAATATTTTATGGCTAAACCAACTATGAATAAATAAATTACAGTTAAAATAAAAATGAATGAAATAATTATGGCTAATATAAAAATGGTTAAATTAACCATGAGTAAATAAATTTGGCTAAATGAACCACTAATAAAGTTAAAATGGCTAAACTTACTAATGAATAAATATTTTATGGCAACACCAACCATGGTTAAACGAAAAATGGTTAAACTAATCATGAATATATAAATTTGGCTAAATTAACCACTAATAAAGTTAATATAGCTAAATTAATTAATGAATAAATGTTTTATGGAAAAACCAATGATTCAAAAATTAATTATGGCTAAAATAAGCATAAATGAAATAATTATGGTAAAACCAACAATGATTAAATTAACAATAGTTTAGATTAGTTATGGCAGAACCAACCATGGCTAAATTAACAATAGTTTAAATGAATTATGGGTATATTTGTTATGATTTAATTTCTTAGGGTAAAAGAATAATATGTTAAAAATAAATGTAGTTAATTTAGTTTGCTTATAATAACCATGGTTAAATTCATTTTGGCAAAACCAACAATGGCCCTACTAAATCAATTATTTGAACTAATTATCATGGTTAAACTTACTAGGGTTAAACCAACTGTTATTAAATTGACGATGGTTAAACTATTTATATTTTTTATATTTTGTATGGTTAAATTAGTTATAATTAAACTAAATATGGCTAAACTAACCATGGTTAAAACAAATACAACTTAGTAATTTATGGTTAAATTAACTATAATTATTGAACATGATTAAATTGACCATGGTAAAATTAGTTATGGTTAGTTTTAATTTTAATGAATTTTTTCATAGGTAGTTGAACCATAATTAATTTCAATATAGTCAATTTAATTATAGTTACATAAAACATATATATAATTAATTAATTAATTTGGTCATAAGTCATTTAATTATGATTAGTTAACTTTTACATTTTTCAACTTTTTTGTAATTGGTCAAACATAGTCCAAATGTTACATGTAATCTTAAGATACCCAACTAGTAAAAAACTAGTAAAAAAGACCCATCTAGTCAACTTGGATAGTTTTTAAAAATAGGAATTCTAGTAATGTATTGGTCATGTGGAATGATTCATAATGTGTTTATAGATTTTTGACACAAGTCATTAATCCATCAAGGCATCTTTTGTAACATTTAGTTCAATAAAACAACTAAGTTGAGATGGTAAGCACTTTACAAGTCATACCAAGGTTAATGAGGACATGGAATTCCACTATTATAAAAAGAATTGAAGTCGTAGTCACTAAAACAACTTGGTTTTGCAACTAAACATCCTTTGCAACTAAATGGGTGAACAACATGGGTTTAACAACTCATTAGTCACATATGTCTTTTCTAACTAGTATGTAGTTGTAAAAAGTGGTTGCAAAACCCAAAATGTGTTGTTGTGAACGTCAAAGTGACATCACCTTTAGGAAAAACTAACACATGTTAAAGCTTTAGGGTTTCAGAAGGGGGGAAAACATTATAAGGTTTAGCATGACAAGGGTGGATCCGAAACTATTGAAGGATGTGGTTGTAATCTCCACCATATTCGTTACATGTGAGCTTGTGTTGAAGTTGCATGCGAGGTTGCATTGTAGCAATTCCATCGTAACAAAGTCATGTTCAAGGTTTTTGGTTCCAATGATCTGAAATTTCATATATGGTTTTAAGTACATGTGCACAAGGAGGATCGAGGACATGGAGGAACCTAAACCTTAAAATGGAGGAGGAGGAGGATGAGTTCAAGAGGTGATGGTCATCATAGAGTTTACACTTCCTTGATGATATTCACATCGTGACTTCGTGATTTCTAATGCATGTGCTACTATGAATATCATGCAAGGTTTAAATTCTTTTCCATGATTTGCATAATTTTGATATTTGATAATTGTAGGCACACAAATTTTTGGGTTAGCACTATTGCAAGGAAAACATTATGGCAATGTTATTTCTTTTGATTACTTTCAAAGTAGTCTAAAACATATAGCTCTACATGCTAAGGTTCGGATTTTAATGAGATTGCATGATCAAAATTGTCTAGTCACTACCTGCCGGGAGGTTAGCCTCCAATTTTTCTCTCTTATCCTCCATGGTAACATTGGTTTGCTTGAATTGTAAATTTGCCTACACTTGCCAACTTGGGGCCTAAAATCAATGCATTGTAAATTTGCAACCAAAAGGTAATGGTTACTATCATGTAATCTTCCATTCTTGTAGACTTGTAATAAACAAAGGTGACAATTTCATTATTTCTAATGTTTAGAGCTTAGTTTTCTTTTGTGGTCTGAACTGATTTTGACCCATGAAATAATGCTTAGGATATTTGCATCAAACTAATTCAAACTTGTTCCTCTTCCTAGTGACCATGATGATGAGGAAACAAAAGTAATGGGAGTAGCATTTAACAATCCCAAGTACTCTTACTAACCACGATGATGAAGAAATAGAAGTAGGAATAGAAATGTTCAACAACTAGTCCCAGGCATTGCTATTGACCATTTTGATGAAGAAATAGAAGAAGCATTAGTTGTGTGTAATAGTCCCAAGTGACACTTCTTGGCATGCTTAATTGAGCTTCTTTTCCAACCTAGGTGAGAATTCAAGTGTTACTTCTTAATGATGTCTTGTATGTGAAAGAGTACAATGAACTTTTGTTCATAAGAAGTCATTTAAAAGTAGTTGATAGAGCAAGTTTTGGAATGTATTAAGTAAATGTTATACCTTGATCATCAAACCTTGGAAACTAAATGTAGAACTTTGTCAACATGCATTACATGGTTAATATGTATCAAAGAAGTAAGTTATTCAAAGATGGCTAAATATGGATGCCATAAAAATGTAATTGATGTTCTATTCCAATATTCCTATTTGAATGAAAAATAATTTGCAGGTTTGTGAAGATTGCCACATGTCCGCAAAGATGGGCTTTTAGAGCTTTTCCTCTATGGGAAAGTAATGTTAAGTCATCTAAGTAATTGTGTTATGCCTAAAGTGCTTGATTGGGCATTCTATAGATGCACCTTGACATTTTGCTATACAAATCAATGGGTGATAAGTATCAATAATCAACAAGTTTGAAGGCACTTAAAAGGACATACTAGAATGAATTGTACACTACCATTATGTGTAAGGTACACAAAGACTCTTCATATTATCAAGTTATGCTTGTAAATGGTATTTAATTGGCATTTTTTTTATTACTTTGAATTATGTCATGTCCTCTTCAATGTTGTCCTTGTTTGAACAATTGGAATCATTGTTATGTCAAGTACGATAATTGATTAACTTGCAATGTGCATTAAAGCCATGTGATTATCTAATATAAGTTATGTGTGTCTTGTCTAGTGAATAGGACACAAGATTGGAGGTGTTGAGAATGAGAAACCTACTCGTCTATGTAGTGCATTAAATGTGTGGCACACCTTGATCTAATGAGTGATAAAATAGAGCACAATGGAAACCCAAGAATGTTAAGACCTAAACCCATAGAACTAGAGAGGAGTAAAAAGAGTAATGAAGAAAAACAACGCTAATTCAAGGCCAAAAAACATGTTCTCAAAGAAATTACAAATGCTCATGTTAGAGCTCATGAATCCTTAAAGCATATGGTGAAAAATCAAGAGGTGAAGAGGGTTGCACATGATATTGTGCAATACATTACTAATGCATTACATGTCCTTCTTGGACCTTTGTCCAAGAAAAATGTTATGCAAAAAGTGATGACAAATCTAGAAGCTTTTGATTTTATTCCAAAATTCACTTCTAATCAAATTTCATTGATTGTGGTTTAGAATGAGATCATTAGTGGTTTGAAAAAGTCCTTGGGTGCAATGAAAAATCCTTGTACATTTACAAAATTGGCCACTAAACATGCTTTATTGACAGTCGTTGTAAGCTTTGTTGATAAATTTTCATTGCTAAAACAAAAGGTTCGCATTTTAAGTGTCCACTATCATAATGTGTCTTTAACAATATGCAATGCCATAATCATTTTGATTCCAATGGGATTTTCTCATGGACTTTATCACTAATGAAACAAATATCAAATGTTTTGAATGCTACAATAATTGTTGTTGTGATGGCTTGATGGGTTTCTAGACAAGGATAAGTCTTGACAAATGAAAAGTCATGCAAAAGCAAATAACACCCTTTTAGCATGATGAGAAACCAATGCATTATTTGATGGAAAGTTAGGTGAGTAATAACATTTGACATTATATCATTTAATAGGTCCTTTTGATGGATTTTTACTCAAATTTGTTATAAATTGATGTGAGATGCAACAAGATATTTTTGTGTAGTGTGTACCAATTGTTTTTGTCATGTAATTTGTATGTCAGTTGCTTGTAGATCTATATGTTTACATACCTCTAATTAACCAACAACATAATTATAGAGACAACTAAACTAAATTTACATAATGATCGTGTAAACCCATTTCATGTAATAAGTCTTTTGCACATTATGGTATTTGTATAAGGTTATTATTTGGAATACATTTTAATAAAAATTATACATGTTTTTGAAGTCACATTTCTTTCAATCTTTGTAGACTTTGATTGTGCACAAGTTCAAGTTAGCTATGTGTATGGATTCATAAGGTGAATTTCAATGAACCTTGTTTAAAATTGATGGTATGGTTGGACTTCAAGTGGAATCTAGATGTATACTTTGGTCATTAATCTTAATGTTGTGGACAATGGACCTTAGAAGGGGGCAAAATCCTTGTTAATTATTTTTCAATGGATTATTTATGACTTTAGAATATTGGTCTTGGAATTTGGGGGGACTTATGGACACTTGATGATGTCCTTGGACTTATTTAAGAAAATTGTTTGTGGACTTAGTGGATAAAAATAGGTCTTCAAAAGGACTTCAAATATTGTTAATATGTTATTATGGGAATCATTATGACTTTGATGTGACAATGCAATGAAATGCAATGGACCTTTTCGACACAATATTATGTTATGGAATATTTATGGAATCATTGTGGATTAATTGATGTTTTGCATTGACTATGGAATAAAAATGAATTAATTATGAATCGTAAATTGGAATTGCTAAAGACTGTGGGTGGACTAAAAAATGAACTAAGTATGGAATATGTTGGAATTACGGAATAAAATTGAACTATTGGAGACTAGGAATATAGGAACTAACTACATGGATTAGGAGAACTATTAAATATTGCAAGCTAAAACTAAATTGGCTACATGGAATACACTGGACTTGCTGAAAACCATTGTTGCTTTACTTTCTCATCACAAACTTCATGGGTCACAATTTGGCAATAATAGTCATCCAAAATTTTCTTTTCATAGGTTCGAATGGAATAAACACAAAGAGTCATTCATCTACTTGTATTGTTTGAACATTGATGTCATGTGCATTGTCTAAACACGAATGTCATATGCTTGTTCATATTGTTTAAACACAAATGTTGTATGTTTATTCATGTTGTTTACACATGAAAGTCATGCACATGACTTTTCTGTTTAAATAATGTTGATATTCGTGTTTAAATGATACAAACCCATGAAATAACATATTTTGAATGAATTTGGAATGAACCCATGAAGCCTATAAATTTGTGATGTTGTATTAAGCATTTCTATGTAGATGCATGGAGTTTTACATGTACTTTCAACATAAACATCCAGAGATTATTATTGGAAAGAAGGCCTTTGATGCACAACATCCTTTTATTGTGAAAAAGATGAAGGAACACAATGTTTGTGATTACATGTACCATGTGGAGATTGATGAGCTCTAACAAGGTTTGAATTACATGTTGGTGAAATTTGGTATTCATTATGAATCACAATGTGACTACAATTGTGATGAGATTTGTGAATCTACTGGTATTAAAGGCTCTAGTGGATGTGCAGGTAGTTGTACTATATATGTTGGGCTTATTATACTTTGGGAATCAATTGTTTGCCCCCATGATGAGTTTTCAAAATGGCATGTTCGAGAATGCTTACTCGGTGAGGGTGAAAGCACACTACGGTGTGCAAAGACTATTGTCACAAATACTATTTCTTGAAATTGTGTGTTTTTGAACTCCCACCAAGCTAATATTAATTTATTTTATTTACAAATTGTACTTGAAATAAGATAGTTCAAAACTCAAAGAATAAGAACTTGGGCATACTTGAATTGAAAAATATGCATATTATGATTTTCATTTCACAAAGTCATTATGAATGCACCTACTATTTTTTCATTTTCAAAAATTGAGTTATTTTCTCATTTTCATGATAATACATGACTTAAATTCCTTTTTTGGGTTTGATTTTGACTATAGAACTAAAACTTCAAGATGTGCATTTACACATGTAATATCAATTATGATTATAATCACTGATTGTGATGTACTTGAGTCATATAAAATTAATCATGATTAGCATTGGTTGATTGTGCAAAAATAAATGTCTTTCATGACTGGATGATTAAAGTTAGGACATACATAGTTGCAAAAAGTCCTAGTAATTTGGATAGCCAGTTTTGGTGTAGGGCTTTTTTAGTTTTGAGGAGTTGGCCTTGTTTTGTCTTTTGAGTAATTCAAGGAGACCACGTGACTTCATTATGCCCATGAAATCAATGTCCTACTATTCATCTACTCCAAGCAGGCCCAATGCTTGGAGTATTTGATTACAAACAACATCTCCTAGGGAGGAAGTGAAAATATATGTTGTGAACTAGTTCAAAGGGAGTTGGGTACCATGAAGTCCTTGGAAACCTTGGCTTAGGACACAGGCCCCTCACCCTATAGGGAGTTACTAGGGATACCATCCCTTTTTGCAAACGAACTGGGACAACTTTGATTATCTTTAAAATTGGATTTCCTCTGCTACACATTGAGTGATTAAAGTTAAGATTTGGAGTACCTGCACTTGAGTTGTAAGAACAATGATATCTCCCCCATCACCTTCATCCAAGCTCCAGTGTCATTTCCCGTCTTAGCTGTTGGTTTTTTTTCTTTGAGCCCTATTCTACATGGAGACCAAGGCCCATGGGCCTGTGTAGGCAGATTAGGGTTAACTTTCTGGTCCTTCTTCATTGCCAAGCTAGTCAAAGCTTCACTTGTTGTGGGCACCCCAATGGTGGGGGTGCTTGGACTTTTTCAACAACACCTCCATTACTCTCTGCAATAGAAGGTTCTTTCTCTTTTGTTGAAGGGTCCATGAGTCTTGGTGATTGTTATAAGATTTATGTGGGACTTGGGACGTGGTTCTATGAGCACTTTGGACTAGAGCTCTACGTGGTTGAAAGGGCTGCTTGGCTCCATTTTTCTATCTTACTTCTGTGTTGCCTTCTTCATTTGAGACTAGAACTTTTGGCTAAGTAGTTTCTAACACCTTAGGTTCTGTCTCCTAGGGTATGGTGCAATGGATGTATATGAAGACCACACTTCATATGTATCCATCTACTAGTATTGAATTTATTCTATTTAAGGGATGTCGTATTTAGCACAAAAGATAACATTTTGCTTTGATTGTCAACCATGTTTAAAATGTCAATTTGTAATAGATACCAGTGTTGGGCGGTTATATCAATTTTAATACATCAGTCAAATAAGGGTCAATTAAAACTATCAAAAAACAAATCAGCTCAGTAAAAGTACATAGGTTTCAAAAAACATTGAAATTAGGTATGGCTAAGTGTATATGGGACTTGGAATTTGATTTGGTATATTGTAGTCATATAAGTGATTGCAAGCCACAAAAATCTTGTAGACCTACAACTAGTGAATGCCATGTTACAAGGATTGTCATCCAATGGAATGGATGAAAACCAACACTTAATTGTAAGAGGTATGTGACTATTATTATTACCACATGTATTTTTTTGATTGGCTATTTTTTGCCATTGGTTGAAGAAGATTGAGGTTTTGCGATCACATGTGTCATTTACAACTAAAGTTTTTTCTTTTATGATTAGAATTTAATTCACTAATTTGTTAATTTCTTCTAATGTGCATTGTAATATACTTGTAGATATATTAAGGTAAAAAACTTGCTGCGCCCCCTACCCCCCCTCCCCAAATGGTAGATATTATAGATATATTAGGACTATTATAAAAATCTATCTTCTTCCATCATTGCATTTTGATATTTTAATTAAGTGACCATGTCATTTGTGACATTCTCTTTTACCAATTATTTCAGAATTTATACTAATCCCACATATTCATTCTCATTATGGATTAAATGAATATTTTTAGAAATTAAATAATGTTCAGAAAAGTCATTAAAGTTATCCATAAAGTCACCCTCTCTTTCACCCCCTATCCCCTCTTTGAGTGGTATCACAAAGCAAGGAAATTTTATTAAATCACAGTATGAAATGTTGAAACTCAGCATTTAATGCACAAGATTTGAGATTAATTATAGTTCTACAGGTAGGAGCAGTGAAAATTATGTAACAGTAGTGGAGGCGCTCAGGAAAAAGGAACGAGGGGATGAAACTCAGTTTACCACCAAAATTGATGGAAAAACTACTTTGGGTCCAAGTTATTTCGTTTTGTAAAATTTCATTCCCAGTTACGCATTTGATGTCTTATCATGCCGAAACTGGCCGTTCTGGCGCCCATAATCGCCTGACTTTAAGGATAACTTTATTGTATAATTTGTTTTGAATCTTCAAACATATTGAGAAAAAATTGTTAAAAATTTCAACTTTGCAAATTTCAAGTGGGGTATCTAACATCACTGTAGGGTATGTCAGTTTACAGCCTCCACAAGTATAAAGAAAGAGGTGGAAAGATTGCTAAATATATTGTATTGATTGTGATTTGTCATAGTTCATGCAGTTACTGAAGCCCTTAATAAAATAAAGCTTTCGTGTTCAAGGGCTGTCTTGCAATAAAAATACTGCTTATTGACCTTTATTGGCAAGTGGGTTTTGGGGGTTGGTGCCAGAGAATATCACAGCCCGCACTGAACCTAAAGAAGAAGACCTTTGAGGAGGGAGTAATTCCCAATGGAATAGGGTTGATTGTTTTCAGTTTTCACCCTTGTGTTTGGGGTCTGGGGATTAACTCTTTCTAAATTAAACACTTTAGAGTGGCCCAAGATTTTATCCCCTCCAGGGACATGGGTCCGCATATCTTCAAGATTTGGTACTATCTGCTGGCCAAACTGTTCCAATTTGTGAAAAACAAACAACAATTCAATGGTCGTCTGGTCATGAGGAATCTCAACAAGTTGATAATTTTAATGCCACCAGCGCCACAGTGAACTAGATGACACCAGTGCACCATCCACTGGATGCCCAAATATTATTAACTCAGTTGTGGATAAACCTCAACTGAGTTAATATTTGATTTCAACTTGGTAACTAACTTTTGTAACAAATAGGTGTCAAATGTAGGTAGATAGGTAGGAAAATAGGTAACTTCTTGGTAAGGGTCATTTTTACTATCTACCTAGGTAGTTAGTAGGTAGGTAGTTAAAAACAGCATTGAGCTAACCACCATGGTTAGCTAGGCAACTGGAACCCAACAGAAAACTATTTCCTGACCACTTACCATCCATCCTTCATGGTGCACTGGTGGGTGCTGGTTCACTGTGGTCATTAAACAGTACCTGGCTGGTAAGTATTTACCAGTGTTGGGCAGCTTCATTTTGAAGAAAGAACTGGCAGGTAAAAAGCTCAGTATATGGACCCTTGACTGATAGTTCTCAGGAAATCAATGAACTTGTTTTGACTCATTACTGTGGATGTGAAAAAATCAAAGAACCAGTCAAAGAGCCTATCATGAATTTGTTGGTTCCTTCATAAAACCCACAGGTTCTTTCAAAATTTTCAAGAACCTGCTGGAGCTGGAAGTTATTTTAATTTTGAAAATTTTCTAAAATCTGGAGCTACCTACAGGTTATAAGTTACAACAAAATCAAAGAACTTCCCAATGCTGGTGTTTTCCTAATATTTACCTACCATACTGGGATATGTTTGAACTTTACTTCTACATAAGGCCAGGTAATCATATATGCAAAGTCAATCTATACCTCATATGCCTTCAGTATGATGAATTTTGTTCAATTTATTGAAAACTAAATTTCAAAATCAAATTTTTTGTAATGTTATTTCTGTTCTTTTACTGATTATTTGGAACAAGACAATAACTTACACCCTTCAATCCCTTTAGAATTGTGCTACCAGTTGTTAGTATAAAAGGCTTTGAATATATTTTAAAACATGGTTTATTTATATGATATTAACGAAATCTCTTAAGATGTGTTATTGTGATATGCTCATGTTTGCAATGTCAATTATGTGATTAAATATTTGTGACTCCCCACTTGCAGATGCACCTTTGTACACATTTTATACATGTTCAATCTATCTTACCTTTATCTTATATTTACCTACTTTTGTCCACAAGGTAAATTTTGCATGAAAGGTGAAAATTTCCAACTTAATATAATTTTTTATGAAACTTGACTACCATGACAGAGCTGACATATCAAGATCAATATATCCACCCAAAATAGGAGCAAAGACCTGACCCCAAAACCATGCATCCTGTGAATTCAAGAAACCCATTATGCAACTTACGTTTTTTTCACCCACAAAGAAATCAAGGTGGGAACGGTTGCAAATTGCAAACGTTGTTGCTCGTGGATGTGTCACTTGGGTGCTTGGATTTGGTGGTTCCCAACCTCTAAGGCCCATGGTATTGCCTCACGTGGATCTCGAGCATGGGTGTTCACCCTGTCAATCTGGATATATGAGTTGTGGGACCAAGGTGGGTAGGGGGGAAACGTTTACTAATTTGGGCCCTCTTGCATCACATGATAGGAGTGAAAGTTTTTGAGCTTTAGATGATTTTGTGAACCAAATTGACATCCATCAAGAAATGGTTAACTTGATCCCAAGGTGATCCAAGGGCAGCATTGTGATCCCATATTTTTTGGAGTTGAACAAGATGTGGAGACCCTCATTCTTTTTCATTATCCTTCAAATCATGTTGTTGAGGGAAATGTGTTGTTCAGGGTAGGGTAGCTCCGGAAGGGTTCCATTGTTAGGCTATAAAAATGGAAAGACATTGGTTGGAAGTTAGAAAACAGATGAGGCTCTATCAATAGATGAAAAATGGGAATTTCAAATACATATACATTATTTATTTTGACTTTTCACCTATATGTGTATTGCTATTGGTGTGGGAACCTTGTCATGGCTAAATCCAAAGTTCCAATGGGACAAGACAGGAGATACTATCTTTGTTTCTATGCCTTTAAAGAATGGACCCTCATGGGACGCCCTCCCGTACACACCACCTCCCCAAAAAAAGTCCTCTAGGTGTATTTACATGGTCTTTGGAAGTGTATTGAAATGATCACATGACTTGAGGATGTATAAAAACCAATTACTTATTCATTTTTTGTTAAATCATTTCTATTAAATTATAACACCTTAGAGGAAAAATTGTATTTCTTTTGTGAAATCCAAACTTCAGGGTATTCTATAAAATCTCCAAAAAGACAAGACTAGCTCCATTCAATTTTAGAACCTCTTTATGTGTGCAAAAGAAAATTGAAAGAAAAAACAATGTTAATCAAATGCATGTTCATTTAGGTACATACAAAATATTCTAGTTGGATGTATGACATGTGTCTACTACCTATTCATGTTCACCTAAGTTAGCCACTTATTACCTATACCATGTCTTAAAATTGTGCCATATTAGGGTAGAACTACAAAAGCCAATAGTTTTAGACCTTCTGCTACAATATCATTGTAAAACTTTACCATTCTGGCAATAGTTAAATTATTTTCTGTAAATGCTGATTTTTTTTAAAAAAAATTGTTTACAGTGCCAGAAGTTTTAGAAATTCCATTGATGTCTATTGTACATGGTTATTTCGTTTATTCCAGGTTTATATGTCCATGTCTTTGAAAGTGTCAAAATTTTTATAAATTTTAATTGTTATTGCCACAGAAAAATAAAATTCTCAAGAAGATGATGGAATGGTAAAGGTAACTACAATATAAATCTTAAACTATCCCTATTAGGGATTGGATATGTGATGACAGCATAGCACACGTGACCATATCACAAATATTCAAGAACAATTTTCTTTGAAAAAGAATGAATATTGATTATGTGTAGGATTAAGCCTAGAATACAACTATTCATTGCCAAATGTAAAGAAAATAAATAACAATGATCAATATTCACATCTTAAGGTCGTTGATTCACACTTGGGGATAGTCTATCAAGTGATAGGCCCTAACTTGAAAGTAGCTAGTAGGATTTAGCTTCTAACCCTAATTCATCTCTATCTACCCTATAACCATTAGGTTTATTTTATCTTTGTTTGCACATATGGTTAAAGTTAGGTCATTCAAGTAAAGTTTGCTTTGCCCAACTAGTGTTGTTGAGGGTGCCATTGTTGTTAATGATTAAAAGTGATAAAAACACATTTTTTATTGTACATTTTTACCGTGTTTTATCACATTGTTTTATAGCTTTGTATTTATAATTTGTAGCATTATTGTCAAACTTTGCAACTTTGCTTTGAAATTTTGTAGCTTCATCATTTTGGCATTGTTCATGTAACATCTCCAATCTTTTCTTTAATTTTTTTCAAGCTTGCCTTTCAATCTTCACTTCTTCATTTCTTCAAAGCTCCATTTTCATTTTTCCTTTTGCATTTTGTAGCTTTGCATTTATATTTTGTAGCATTATCATTAAACTTTGCAGCTTTGCTCTAAAATTCTACAATTTCATCATTTCAGCATTGTTCATGCAAATTTCTAATCTTTTCTCTAAATTTTTTCAATCTTGCTTTGTATTCTTCACTTCTTCATTTCTTTAGACGTCCATCTTCATTCTACATTCTTCATCATGTTTTAGTTTGTGTTTTTTTTACAATTCTTTTATCTCATTTTCTTTTCAATTTTTACATTTTTTCTATGTTTTTGACACGATCAACATACTTTGCCAAAATTGCATAATGTCCCACTTATTGAAAAGTACACATTTTTATTTTCTTGAGTTACAAATCAAGAAAACCATGACCATGGTGCCCTTCCAAATGATTTGGGTTATACTCTTTCAAGTCCAAAATATGGAATTTTTTTTCTTTCTTATTAAAAAGTATGTTTAAGTTGTTTTTGACATAGTTTGTTTCAAACAATATACTTTTCAAAGGCCTCCCCCTATCACAATTGGAAAATTCATTTCGCAACATACACCCAACAACTTTAGGAATGGTTCAAGGGTGTTGCTACACAATTTTCACAATATTGGTTATGTCCATGTCTAGGCTATCATAGGGGTAAGAGTAAAGTAACAAGTAGTTTAGGGTTGAAAAAATATTTTCAAATTAAACCACAATGGCATTTGAGGCCATTTGAGTGGCATTTGAGACCATTCAGTTGACTATGATTTAAGCTAACAACCATTGGATCTTCACTTAGTCATCCCACCAAGATGAAGACTTAGGTCATCTCTCTCCCATGTGCCGTGAACTTCAATTTGGTTTTCATGCTAAACATACTTGCTTGGTCATGCACCTTAGAACCTTTAGCATGTGAAGCAAATGTTCACAACAAAATGTCCTAGTGGCATGGATGTGGTGAACTTTTTGAAATGTTCGTGAAAAATTCAATTTTCTATGCCCTAGTGTTTTTTTAATTTCCATGATTGTTGTTAAGTATGTAAGATGCAAATGGTGTCCTTCAAGTTTTTAACAAACCAAGTCCTAAATAGGAGATGGTTCAACCTTGTTAAAATCTAGCACACTTATTCATAGTAAACTTCATTTGTTCAACATTGTAGGCTACAATAATTTTTGGTTGGACCATGAACTTAACATATGTGTTCATGGTTGTTGTTGGCAAGTGCTTCAAAGGGACAAAATAGGCCACACATCTTGCACCAGTAACTTAGTTATCATACTAAGGTTGGACAGTCATTGGTATTGCTTTTTCTATACACTTTGAAGGCTCTTTCTACCACATCAAACCTCTTATGACAATCTCCTGGAATTGACAACAATTACATTTGTTATGCCAAAAATTGGAATCCACCCATGGTAAATAGTGTGAAATTGAACTTTAATTTCCATCTATGCTTTTGTGACTATGAATACTAGGAGACAACATTTCCATGACCAAAAGCTTGGTAATTGGGTAGTTCAATATGAAGATCCCATCACTTTTAACCCATGTAGGATTTGAAGTTAATATTTTTAATTTTTGGCAAATCAATGGGAAACAAAAAGAATCAAAGAATGATCGTGGCTAAAAGGCTCCAAGCTAGGGAAACCCAACAAGTTGTAACACTTTTTGTTGTTGTTGAAGCCCAAGAAGCTACCCCTGCAATAATCAATGGAGGTGTTGCTACAACAATTAATGAAACTACTATAGAAGCACGATAATGCCAAGGTTTTTTTGGTCCTACTCACTACTCATCTTCCTATGAGCTCCACTCCATGAACTATTGAACTTCCTTTCTACTTTTCTTCTAATACTCCCACAACTTATCCCCACCACCACCAACCTCAACCTTCTGCATATACCATGAGAATGGGAAATAAACAACATAGAAAGTTGGTTGTTTTTCATACCATTTAGGCTAGTTAATTACATGTCCTCAAAGAAGCTGCAACAGGTGGACTTTTGTTACGATCTTTTGACAAGTCCACCAATCGAGCACATGTATGCTTTGGACTAATATTCACATACTAGCTATTACAACAAGCAAATTTTGGTAGCTATAGAGTGAAAACACTTAGACCTATTAGCAAATGCTAAGATTGGTTTATAAAGGTTTAGGATTTAGGTTTTTTGTTTGCTAGTTGTCTACCAATATGTCTTCTAGTGGTATGGTGTAATCCACATGCCAATTTGTTTGGTTCATTTGTTTAATATATGTGTTGGCATTTAACCATTGTTTTGGTAAATGTAGGCGCATTTGGGAAAGGGAACGAAAACAATAGTATTGTGCAAATTAACGCCATGCCAAGGTAAGATACTTACATGAAGAACAACCCCTAGATGGTGCAATTTCTAATGAGATGGATGCAAAGTGGCAATGAAGGAAACATATTTTTACCATTGAAAAGCTTGACACTATATTGCATGGTGATGAATATAATTTCATTGAAGAGGACAAGTAACAAGTGCTTAAGAGGTTTTTAGACAAACAATCTATGAAATGCTTACTTCCAAAGTCTACCAGTGATGCTAGAGAAATTGAGTGCAAGTTGGACCTTCTTGAAAGCTTCAAAACTACATACATGCAATTGAAAGCTCACAAATCAAAGGAAAATTTGTCTTTTAAAAATGTTATTCTAATTGCTATTGTTTCAAATAACAATGGTGGCCCCTCCCAACATTTCATATTTAAGACCATTGGTGATACTAGGTACTTTATGGGCAAGGCTGTAATGCAAAGGATCCATGTGGACCTTACTAAGAAAATATTTGGGGAGGGTTACTATGGAAAGCATGGTTAAATGCTATGGATGAAATTGATCGTCAGTTGATCTTACAGTTTTGGGAAATAGCCTCCACTATCTCACCAATGCAAAAGGATGTGAAGCAGCGACATACATGAATGAGTACCTTTGAAGAGCATCCCACTCACTATTTACAAGAGACTAAGGCATTTACTAAATTTTTTTTATACCCTACTTGAAAAATATTTCCCATAGAGATTGTTGTAATATAGGTTTCTTTTTCAATTTCCTATTTCAATTGCATACCACCGAAACTTGTTCCCCAAATTCATTTCTAGGTCAATGTTGTTGGGCATGTGAATTATCATGAGCTCTGTAGTTCTATGTCATCATCACGTTGTTAGTTATCAAGCTCAAGTTTATCATCTATGATCTGTTAATTACATCACTTGTTTTGAGTACTTGGGCAATTCTTTAATTACTAGTACTCCAAGTTGGGATGTAACTCAAGGATCCTTATATTTAGTGGTCAAGTAAAAGTCATTGTGCCTTGATATTTTTCTTGTTACCATGGATAGTTGTACTAAAGGTTTGAGTACTTGATGGGCCATGTTTTCAACTTGTCAACCAAGTTGCATACAAAATAGCCATGGTCAAAACTTGGCATCATGCTTCTAGTACTTGGGTGATTCCTTTGTTACTTGTCCTTATGGCTTCAGGACTTGGATGACTCTTTTATTACTTGTTATTCAACTTGGTGAACTTTTCAAAAACCTTTGTTACTTGTATTTGGGTTGTCCTACTTGTCTTTATGCCTACTGTACTTAGTGACTATTTTGTTACTTGTTATTCAACTTGCAAGAACTAGTTGTGTTACTTGTCCTTAGAGAGTGTTACTTGTCATCATGCCTTTAGTACTTGAGTGACTCCTTTGATACTTATATTCAACTTGGAAAACTTTTCACCACTTGCTCTGCTGTTTGTATTTGGGTTTGTGATACTTTTACCTAGTTTTTGTTACTTGTTAATTGGCTTTAATACTTGTTTTACAACTATAGTAAATTTTTACTTGGGAGCTTTTGATGCTTGTACTTGGACTTTACTCTACTTATAATACATGACCTAGTCATTATACTAACCTTGTAGTTGTTTCACAACTTGTGTTCAAGTATTGCCCACCTTGTGTTGAAAAGTCTTATTTCTTAAGGTGCATTGTCAAATTCTTAATTGCAATTATTTGAATACTAAGAATTAGTTATCAGTTGGGTGCAATCACAATCAAATGAGTCAACAATGACGAAAGACTCAAGGATTACAATTTTTTGTGGTCATTGTCACTTTATCATAAAAAGGACTTTTGGGATGAAATCTTTTGCAATATGTTATTAAAAATACATATAAGTTTTTCAATACGTCACATTTTTTGTAATAACTTTTCATGAATAACTGATTTTTTTAAAATATATATAAATTCTACCAAATTTTTCATTTTGTTTTGAAAAATCATCTTAGTTTCAAATTGTATGAAAATATGTTAATTATTTAAAACTTTATTTTATTTTTTCATAAACTAAAACTTTGTTTTAGATGTCATGTACATTATACCCCATTTACATGTGGTAAAGGACTTTTGAAGTTTTAAAAATTTTGTTCAATAGATTTAAAATTTTAAAATTTTAAAATTTCATAACTTTCAAATTGTGAGTGCTTTTTGAGTGTGGATAATCAATTAACATCATCTCTAAAAATTCTCATCAAAATTCCTTTATAACGAGAGTCTTTAATTTAATGATATATATAAAATTGACTACTTTTGATGCAACTATTGTTCAAGTTCAAATGTCTTTTACTAAAACCAAAAACCAAAATAGAAACTTTTGAATTTTTATTGTGAATTCTTCAACACTCATATTATTCATTTAACACAATATTCCACGATTAACATGGCATTAAAGTGGCACCACAAAAATATATCTAATAAGATTATAGTTTTTATTAAGTTTTGATAATCGCCGAATGTGCTTTTTGGTTCATTTGATTATGACTACACCCAATTATGATTCTACCATGTTATAATTTTTGCTATAGCCTTGCAAATTAATTGAACATTGTCTTATATGGTCAAGTTGCCTATGATGTAGGTTTAGTTGATGGAACTTGGTTGGAATGTGTAGCTAGACTTTTATAGTCAATTTGTGAAGACCCATGGTAGCAAAGTAAGGTTGAGAGCCTTTGAGAGGTTGAAACCATATTACATTTGTAGACTACAAGAAAGGAACACATGTGCTTACAAGTATCATGTAAAGATGTGGAGCTAAAGGATGGCTTCAACAATATGCGCAACGAAAGCAAAGGTGTTCATGGGTAAAATTATAATTGTGAATGTGATGTCTATGTAGCTAGCTAACTCCACCCCATCTATATGCAAGGCTAGTTGCTATACATTCCAAGGTTAAACTAACATGTGGGCATCTATTTTGTGTCCAACAAAAAATTCCAATGCATTCCATGATCTCAAATGCTTGAAAGGAGAGTGTGGAAATTGTGGAGTTGATATGCTTATCATTTGCCCTAAGGAAGAGGATTGGAAGAGTGAGAAAATCATGAGCTAAAAGACCTATGAAAAATTGTCCATGGGAAAACACGTTAAGGCCTTGACAATAAGGTCTTGAGATTGCAATATAAGGAAACCATAGTGCATTTCTTTTTGGAGTACATAAGATTGAAGCTGCAAAAATTTGTCTTGCACAATTTTGTGGCATGTTTCTAGGAAGAGTAATATAAGGTCTACCTAAAAAAAATTCCACCTTCAAGTGTCATGTCTATCATTGACTTTGTAGAAAACTACACATTCTTGGATTTCAATGAAACTCAAGAAATGCATTGGCATTTGTTTCAATTGACCATATTGGTGCATATTTGTTATAAATGGAATATTGACTATATTCGAAACCCTAATTGTCTCGCAAAAAATTTGGTCATTGAATACCGTTATTACATTTCAAATGATTTGGAACATGACACCTTGTTTGTCCAACATTGTGATTTCAAATTACACTAGGCACAATTGATTGAGCGTGGTTTTTATTACAATGAACACTTGGTGTGGTTAGATGGATGTGCAGTTTAGTTCTAATCAAGGCATATTTGATACCATATTGCGAGGTACATGTTTGCTAAAACTTTTAAAATCTCTTATGCATATTTTTGCATGATCTCAATTCATTTAGTTTTGTTTTTGCAACTTGTATAATTTCATTAGTTATAAAATTCCAAATTACAATTTGTGATTGTAGGTATCAATCAAAAACTAGGGACTTAGTCCATTTACAACATGGGTGCTAGATGGTATGGTCTTATTTTGGTAGTGGACATGGTAAGGGTGTTCATGATGGGGCAAGGTTGAAGCAATAGATACACAAGGAGAAACTAACAATGGATAGTGAACGGCTTCAATGTGTTGCATACATGGTTACTTTCTACAAGCAAAAGAAGCATGAACAACATGCAACTTACCCTAATGCTAATTGGGATGTGATTTTATTTTTTTCACCTAATCAAGCCTAAAGATGTGGACCATAAAGCAAACTGGGATTGCAAAAAAATTGAAGGTTGTCACTCCATGCATTCAATAGCTTCCATTTCCCACCAAGATTACACTTTATTGAATGTTAGGGAACTTGAATGTTTTTGTGTAAAATGTATCGATGATAACTTTAACTTCTATGAGATGAAATCACATGTAAAGCCTTGGAGATTATTGACTTTAGAACCCTTCAATATGTCACAAGTACCTAGTTCCAACTTTAAAGTTTTTTTATTCATGGTTTTTTTATTTTGTCCACATTTATTGGAAAAAAATGCATTGTTAGTTTTACTCGTGATTAACAAATGTCTACCTTAATCCATGGTCTACTATTTGTGTCTAGCTCTTACCATGAACCTTGATAGAAATTAAGAATCCCCTATTTCTAGATGGATGGGGCGCCTTGGAAATTGGCATTACATAGATTTAATGACCAAATTTGTTGCATGTTTTAAGTCATCACTATTTTCTCTCAACAATTTAGTAAGATCCATCAAGGGTCTAGGTGTTGCTACACTAATGCCTTCTTTTTCCATGGTGGAATAGTTCAAAGTTATAGATGTTTTCACCAACAAATGCAAATCCTTGTCAAAGTGTGTGAGGGCTACTAACATTGCCATTAGTTCTAGTAGTGCTAAAGGTTCCAAATATTTGTTCCTAATCTTTTGAGTTTAGGATGAATTGGAGGATCTATTTTTTGATGGGTTATAGCTTTGAGGCAATACCATTTTTGTGGATGTTCAGTTAAAATGTTAAGCTATTCAAATTTAATTTGCGTATTAACTGTGGTTTTAATGTCATGGAATGTATAGGTTCACATTGTGATAAATCCCATTGAGCCTTCAAACTAGGATGCAAAATTTGGAAATGATGATCATGATGTGGAATCATAGGCTACAAGAGTTGGATCTAATGATAATGTCGATGTTATTTTTTATGAATTAAAATACAGAGATCCGTTTTATGTTATTTTTTGCAGTAAACCATTGCACACGTGTGAAGAAACCTTTGAAGATGACTAGGGGAATACTTGGTATGAAGGGAAAATGATGCTCGAAGGGGTGTGGTACTATAGGGTTGCAGGGCAACGAGGTGAAAACTCCTCATATAGGCTATTGGAAGATGTGGCTCCAACATTTGTTTACTCCCATCATGTGGTGGCATCAAAGTTTCCTATGTTCCCAATTGCTAAAAGAATGGGCAATCCTAGGTTTTTCATGGAATTGAAGATAGGGTGCGATTGTTAGTTTTTACAAAAGAAAGGCAAATTGTTGATAATTAACCTACCGTGGAAAGCTACATATTTCAACACTTATAGGAATGTTTTCTTTATCTTTCGTCAAAATTCATCAAGTGTTTTCCAGTTGCATTTATGAGTTTAAAGACTTGTAGTGAAGTTGAAATTAACATGCATGTCAAACTTGGGGTTTATTTGGTTGGTTCCCCACCTATTGTGTACTTTGAACTATGATTATTATTATGTGCTTTTGGGAAAGTTGGGGATATTGGAGGTTTAAAGGTGGCCATACAACTAATATTGGAGGATTTGTGCGCTCCAAACCTTGGAGTAGGGCAAATGTTTTTTTAGGGGAGTACATTTATCTAGTTGTTGATATTTAATCCTTTATCTACAAATTTCTTCCTTTACTTAATGCTTTAGTGTGTCATAGTTGTGAATTGAGGAAATATCTTATACTAAAAAGGATTTGGTCATGAAAAAACCGGAAGTGAATTCTAGAAAAGATTATAAAGTGCCTTAAGAAAAGGTCAGTTCATGGTAATTCAATTCAATAGTTTTTACTATGTCACTACTATCATGCTAGAAAGTACCATATTAGGATTTTGTTAACTATCATGGAACAATGAGGTCAAGATTTGCATATCTAAACCTGGAAAAATTCTTACCATGAAAACGGGATGCAGTGGCCTTAAACCTACAAAATTAAGGCAAGTAGAAGCAATGGCACATGCAATATTTTTGAAAGACTAACTAATATGGAATGGACCTCATAATCTATAGTGCAACTAGGTGTAGGAGGTTAATTATTAGTCAATTTTTTTGTTTTTCGATGTGATTAAGCAAGGTGGATGATTATACTACTTTATCAAAGTAGTAGGCTGATAACCCAAAACTAACACATGTTGGGCCTTATTATGCTCGACTTGTGCTTGGAGATGTTCATTCCAAGCACCAAACATGTATAACAAGGGCCCAATGTGTGTATGGTCAATTGTTTCAACAAGTACGTCCATGGGCGTCATCCTTGATTTATGTTTATTTTTATTTTCAATGTTCATTGAATTACAATTGTCGAATCTTTTGCAACATCTAGGTTTTTTGATTATGTCTAGATAATATACTATGAAGGAACATATGAAAATCTTGAAATAATCAACTTTAATAGGCCATTGTTGAACATGGATTTTAAGCAAGATATTCCTCAAGGTAATCCCTGAAGAATGTCACATTGTGAACAAATGCAAGGTATGTAGGAAAATAAAGTACTATAATTTGTATAAATGCAACCCTACTAAAGGTCTTGACATACCATTTATTTGGATGTTATCATCAATTATGATATTTAATATTTGGTCTAAATTATTTAAAATGTACCAAAATCTTGTCACAACGTCACCTTTTTTTGTCTTTTTTACCTAGTCTTTTTTAACCATGTAAAAACACATTTATTGATGATTATGATGGAATCTAGAATTGTAATGTTCTAAAATATAGTCCTTCTAAAAATTTTGACAACTTTTGACTCATTACTTTTTATGTGGACTGAAATATAAAGTAAAAAAGGATTACAATAAAGATTAGGCCCTTTTTGTCTTGTGTGGTACACCTTAAAGGATTTTCACCCTATTAGTCTAGCTAGTCAAGTATCCATAACGTTTTATTGTTCAAGATATGATGATCTGCAACTTTTTCTTCCAATTCTCTTAGGGTTAAATCTTCTCCTTTTTTAGAAGAAGTAAGAAAAGTACGAAAGTTTTTGGAAGGTTTACGCTCATGTAGAACCTATCCAAATAAATTGCAAGTGTGGTAATCATAACCAAGAGTGTTACAAGGAATTTTCAAGCAATTGAAGACTATCACTATATTAGTTGTGATGTCCTTCATCAAGCTTTCTCATGTTAAGTAATTGGGTGCATGAGTTTGGGCATCTATTTTTTTCCATTGGATATTGAGGATATACACACATCCAAGGGTGTGTGTAAATAACTAATATAGAGAGGATGATCATGGGCTCAAATTAATCATATATATAAAACCTAGACTGAAGTGAAACAACCTGTTTCAATATATTAATGCACACATGATATAGATATATAATGTGGTTATAGATTTGCAAATTTGCATAATGTCAAATATACAAGCACAAGTATAAAACCCTTAACATTATATCAAATGTCACCCTTTTGCCATAGGAAGCCAATGTTATAGTTTTAGTGGGTGCATATTGAAAATCAAATGTTTCAAACATAAATGGTTCAGATTGTTGAATTGATGGATGTTGGGTTTTGGACCACCAAGTTTTTTATCCTAATGTTCAAGAATGAAAAAAAGAATCACATGTTAGTACTTGTGTTATACTAGTTCAATTACATTTGTTTGAATGCAAACAATATTCAAAAAAATAACTTCTTCTATAGTAATGCAATGCCTGCAAAAATAATTACCTTAATCAAGAGAACTAATATCCATGTACAACTTGGATGAAGAGAGTTTGAAAACATTGTAGAGCTCAGACAACATGTGAATGCACAAGATATTGGTTCAAAACCCAACTTTAGTTATATTGGCAGTATAAATTTTATGTATAGTTTGCAATTCAGACCAAAATTCTCAAAGTTTAAGGTGGGGCACTAGCAGCTATAAACCATAAATGCAATGACGTCAACTTCCTATTGCTTTCCTTGCCCAAATTTACTAGTTTCTATCCTTATATTTGAAATGGAAAAATGTTTGGGAATACCATTAGTTACCTACATAGAAAGATCGATACCAAGAACCTAGAAGAATTCAAAGATGTCCACAAACAAAGTTGCCTATCAAGCTTTCCTTCCTTGGTTATGAAAGAGACTATGGATGTAAAAACCTTGTCAACCCATCTCTACAGTCATGCAAATTGTCATTGCCAAGTTTGGCAATCTTCAAGCTAACATCCATGTTAACAATACCAACACAGAATATGCATTTCACAACAAACTACTGACACAAAAGACAAAGTTTTATAATCAATTCAAAGTACCATGGTCCTAGATTTTACATACATCTAAACCAAGCTATCATGGGCACTTCTATTAATATTTATTTCCACTTTCCAAAACCATTAAACTTGCAATAATCCCATGAAAATGCCATTCAAAGTTGAACACAAAATTGCCAATGGACCTATGAATAGTGACAACTTAATTGGCAGTAAACAAAACTAACATTAGTGAATCAAATTTATTGTGTTCTACAGGTTGTTCCATTCAAAATCCAAATTTGCTATTTCTACTCTTTGTTCGAGTTTACTATTGAAAGCACTTGTATATGAGGAACTTTCTTCCTCTTTCTTGAATTATTCAAAGAAGGATTTGCTCCAGTATTGAATTCTAGTGGGGTAGCTCTCTATGATGAAACCATGGATGGTGTCTATGCCACTAAACTCTCCTCAACATTCACAAAATAATATTGTATTAGAGCTAGAAACTTAAGTAAACTAAACTAAAATGCAAAGAACAATTTCAAAAAGTTCATCGTGCAACAAAACTCAAAAATC
>Ga0209208_10001567_pt1 | contig 32390 bp, 32 predicted proteins | sample S1TSphfallax_3_FD_187694 | JGI IMG/M metagenome (GOLD analysis project Ga0209208, IMG submission 187694) | Host-associated microbial communities from peat moss isolated from Minnesota, USA - S1T2_Fd - Sphagnum fallax MG (SPAdes) (version 2) | ecosystem: Host-associated > Plants > Peat moss >...
CAATGCACTCAACCAACTCAAATCAAGACTTACAATGCTGGAATGTGGACACATGCACATCCAATGCTTCGAAATACCTCCAAAGAGCACCAATCCAGCCTTTGTGCACCTCCAAACTCGAGATGGCCTCCAAAGTTCTTTAAAACTCCTCCAAGGCTCCAAAAGCGCCTCCAAGAACCCTCCAGAACTGAAACTTGCACCTCCAACAAACACAAAACCTCAAGATCTCTCTTAATGCACACAAGCAATCAAACCTCTAATCATGCAACTCACATGAGTGGGCCCATAACCTGTTGAAAACAATAGGATCAGAGGAGAGATTGCTCATTCAAAAAACCAGAGATCACACAAGTATGTGAACAATGCTTGGAGAGAACTCCAACTCTCCTCCAACCTTGCTCTTTATTCCCTTCCCTGTACCACCACATTGACAAACCATATGGGATAACTATTTCTCTCCCTCCTTATTCTAACATGTTGGTGGTACTAACATATCTCAAATCTACCTATGTCTTTGATTACTTGCAACACTTATCTACCACATAGTTTCTAATATCTATCACACTATGTTTTTAATATCTATGTTTCATCTACATCACAATCTTCAACAGGTTGTTGCCTCTTTCTTTTCCATTTAAGGGCAACCTTTGTTTCACCACCAATTATGGATTGATCTATATTAATTATAATAAATGGAGTAACAAGTGTGTTCGGGAAAAATAGTCCTTTTAGATTGTGGGGGACCTCTTGTTGGGGCTTCTTGTGATCATTATGCAAGGTGGCTTTTATTGTTGTGGAACCATGAACAATCGCCTCATGGCCATGCGAAATGTTTTTTGATGTTGGCATGTGAGGGAGTTGTTAACCCTTACCATCATCCTTCACTATCAATTACTCCACTAGTGCTTGGATAACACAATATTAAAATTTCCCTACTAATTATTCCCGCCATGAATTGCCTTAATCAAAACCAACAAATTATATGATCAAGTTAGCAGTGCATAATTGTTACATGGTTGTGGTGACTACTTGTTACATGTGTTTTCATATGAAAGAACAAGGTGGCCTATTCATTGTGTATAAATAATTGAACTTATGCTATCACTATATATACTAACAATATGTAACATGCATAGAAAGTGACATGACAAGTTGAGTTTGAACTCATAGGATGACCATGAAATGAAGCTAGTGTCCCTTGTCCATGTAAGTAGGTTCTAAAGTTAAAAACGACATGGTGGCCACATTCCCATGAATTCTTTCGAGCAAAAACCTTAGGCAGAATGGTATCCACATTGATAAATGTTTTGAAATCTACATCTTCATTTAAGGCCCTGGAAAGGGCCCATGCAATGCGCACATTTTGAACAAACTCCTTGGACAATTTGTTGTTGTGGAACCCTGGTATAGAATCACAATGAATGGTGCATCCCTCTTCCATGATGTATAGGGACCAATGGTTTTTGTCCAAATATGGCACAACCATAGTGTTACTTAAAAGTGAGTCATGTTTAAAGTACTTTGTCCCCCACCTTTTTGTCCCTCCTCCATTCTTTTAGTCTTGAATAACCTAGAAGCTTGCACATTTGACAAAATCTACCTACATTTGTTTGACACAACGTTCGTTGCAAGTCTATGTACAAGCATGAAAGCCAACCACTTATCAAACATGGGTGCTTCAAAGTTTGTGAGACATTCAAGATCACATAAAAATATGTTGATTTCCATGCTTTTAAGGCCCTTGAAGAAGACAATGTATTCCAATCCATTTGAAGTTGTGTCAATTTGCAATTCATCCAACAATTCATCAACCCTATAAAAAAATAGAGATAATCCAATAACATGTTTGCACCAATGTTGCACAATATATGGCAAGCAAAAACCAACTTCAAAATCCACCTATCAAATGATGGGAGTAAGTGATAACCTAAAAGTTTGCCACAAATGTTGTAATGCTTCATTTTTCAAGGGCATAATACAATAGTGTGGCATTATCATGGATAATGATTGTTGATTTTCCTTGTAGGGTCCAGAGATGGCTAGAACATGCACCTCATTAGACAATGTACAACTTGTAGTTTGCAACATCGTTGCTAATTGTTGAGGTTTCTTATTGGCCAGTCCACATGGGGTTTGTAATCTAAATCTTGGCTTGCCAAACACATGTGTAGATATAATTGGTTACATTTTATGGCTGGATCAAACTATAATAGATTACCCACTTGGCTAAGGTGTAAGCTTGACCCAAACTTGCTATGGTACACTAGGTGGGTATAAAGTTTAAATTTGGTTTAAGTTGGGTGAATTTTTTTGCAATAAACTATTGAGTTTGAGGCTAAGTTGTGTTGGATTTTGTGTTGTTCACGTTAAGATTATTGTAGGTAAATACATAGTGGATGTAGCAACTTTGGTATTTTTTTGTTCAAACAAACCATGTTATGCCAACACCACCATGAGTTGATTGTCCTCCCCACTAGTTATGCAAGGGTGTTGCTCCATTGCATCAATGAACATGTGGGCAATTATTGATGTTGGGCCATGGGTGAAAAGGTTATCACCATTAAAAACTTCAGTGTTCCACCCCACAAATAATCGTTCCCCATCTAGGTACCTTTGCATGTGAGAATTCCTCAATTTCATCCATGTAGCTACCCTTGATTCATGCTCAACTAATTTGAAACTTAGAATGCCTCCTAAGCCAAGTTTTTTAAAAATTGGTTGGCAGAGTTAAATGTTTGCCATGTTACATCACATTGTAGAAAAGTGGAAATATTTTACAATTTTGTTTACTATAGAAAAGAAGCATGTTACACATCCAACATTCATCAAACTGAAAGAATCGTGTTCATAGGGATGATCTACAAACCTATGCTTGCAATAAGCCATCCAAGATCAACGTCTTCCTTTGCATCAACCATTTTGTGAGCATGGAATCAAAATAATTGCTAGTAACACCCATTCATGAATCTACCAACCATCAATGAAATCCTTTCTACTAGCCATTGCAAAATCTTGGATGGCTTTAATTAGACATTTTGTGCCCAAGTATAAAATCTTGGCCACCAATTGGAACATTCTATTAGCTTTTCATTGGGCTTGGGCTTGCCAACCTTCTCCTACTAATGACCCCACCTTGCCTACAAGTAACATGGGACCTTTCCTCTCACATTATTGTGAAAATTGTTTGCCATGACCTACTATTCAGCCCTTTAAAAATCCATTGTCCACAAAAATTTTCAGTAGCACCTCCTAATGAGTGCACCAAAGGAATGTGTAACCCTTTTGAGAATGTGTATAACTTAAGAAACCTTGCACACCATGGAACTGGGTAAAACATACCAACCCTTTCCATGTTATAGATTCCATCACATATGGTTATGGTTTCATTGTTATTATGTGTCCAAGGAAAGTTTGGTGCAAGGGCCTTCAAAGCAGGAATTGTTGTGAAGATGCCACCCCCACTTTCTTTGTTCGATTTTTGGAACAACAATTACATCAAAGTTGTGCATTTTGTTGTCCATGTATCCAAGTATCCTCTTATCATGCTCTTCCCACCATTGGGCTTCAAGCTTCTTGTTATTTCGTTTTAGTAACTTGTGCTCAATATATTCAACCAATGCATGGAATTCATCCTCCAAAGTTGCAGGGTTCACCACATGAGTAACAAAAATGTTCACAACATTTTGTTGCGAGTTTGTGCAACAATGCTATGGAAAATAAATAAAACCAAAGTTAGAGGCTAGATTTAGAGGGTTACAAATGGGTTGCATGTTATAAAAGCTTCTTTTTGTAGAACTCCAAAACAATACGACATTATAAATGAAAAATCTCATAAATGCAGTAGTGGAAGCATTTGTAGCTTACTTGATCTTTGTGGGTCCACAACCCAAATGATGCCATAAACATGCTATTAATCCATTCATCCCATCCCTCTGGACAAGCCCAATAACTTGCAAGCTTGGCCTCAAAATCATCCAAAAAAGAGTTCTCCCAATCAAATTTCCTCAACATGTAGGGAAACAAGCGAAACAACCATGGTTGTAGCTTGAATGGTAGAGGTACATGAGGTTCCCATGGGACCATGACATGTTGATCAACTTCAACCTCCACAAGTTTTCGGTAATGATTATGGGCCCCTTGGGTGTCTTTCAATGTGTGCAAGTCTCATAAAATAATGTCCGGGTGTAGTGGAGATGGATGGATCATGTGTGAAGGTATGGGGATACTTTGATTTCCACCCCCCATGTTGGGATGAGGTGGACTTGATATTCTAGAATTTCTTGCCTTCGACATGTCTTGGAGCATGTCTTGGCCTTAAGTACCAAGGCCTTTGTTGTCTTGCTTTTGTCCATCATCAAATGAAGTCTTGTTTATGCTACCAATAGTGGTAGTCGCATTTTAATCATTTGAAGGCTATTGGATTCCTTGGTAATCTGGTTTGAACCTTTGAATTTAGTTACATCCAACTCTTCCTTTTCATCTGGCATATCCAACACCGAGCTTTCAATTGATGTACTTACATGTTGATTTTTGGGTGATGACCCCGCCTTACGTCTTCCCATCCTTTGTCCAAGAAATTTCAACAAACCTTTTTTATGTTCTCTATTGTAACGAGGTCAAACCTTTCAAAAATTTGAATTTGCACACTTGGACATGAATGTGTTCAACATTGATTAGAGTTCTTTTTAAAGTTGTTTCTGCATCTATGTTAGCTTGGGTCCTCATCTTCAATTCAATAGAGGAGGCATTGTTTTTATTAATTTGCCACTTTAGTTCCTTTGAGAATTGCACATTAGCTAGATTAAGCAACATTATAATAAATATGGGATTATTTGTTATTGGGTCCTTAAGAGCATTCGAGCACCCTTTAGACCTATGGTCAAAACATTACAACTTAATTGACCATTCCCTTCCACAATACACACATTGGAAATTAGGAAGGTCTTTATCCCCATTTAATGGGGTCACACATGATGAAAAAATCTGTAGCAAAAGTTCATTGTATAGTTTAGGAGTGACCCATTGTTTTATGAATCAAGTAGAGTTCAACTTCACATAATACCTCAACAACCTTTCAAACCCATTTGGCCCTTTTATCTCCTTTTTTATAACCATATTAAATAGAGTCTCCAAAACACTAAACTCTTCCAATAGCCATTCAACTTTCTGTTGCCTCCTATGGCAACATAGACCCATCACCATGTCACATGGATGTCCACCAAACCTACTAACTAAAGCCGCCATTACCTATTGATGCCTCGACTAGTCCCGACACTTCCATCGCCTGCCGCAACCTGGTGATGCCATTGTGAGTCTCAAAGTTGCCATCCCTTGAGTGGTGACAGCGAAAAGTGCACCTGCTGCTTGGGCAAGTCACAGAGCTAAAAGAAGACCAACCGTTAGACGCGCACACCCTTGGAGGCTCCTTCAAAAAATATGCTGAATGCCACCTCCAAGGTCTTCTCAATGCTTCGTTTCTTAACGTCATTTGGAGTCTTTTAAATCTTAATTGACCCTGTATGCAATTGATTTTTTAAGACAAATCCTGTGGGTAATGGCAGTGATCTCTGTCAAATATGGAGTGTAAAAGAACAATCCGTCGATGATTCAAAATCGAGTGGCCACGAATTAATTCCTGGACTAATTCATTGCCTTTTTTTTGTTTTCTGAATGATTATTCGTTGATTTCTCATTTGTCTGTCTGCAGAATACGGACAGTATCCGCATGTGCGGTCACGATCTTGATTCGTTTGTAAAATACTGAATCTGAAACGTCCGATGCAGGTTCCGCGTGCGGGCGGTCTGCGGTCAGTTTCGATGCATCCCCGGTGCGCGATTCGCAACCGCGCGGTCACGAGGGTGGACCGCGCAAACTTCCTGACGGTCGCCCTCGTCGTCTCCACCCGTCCATGGCTGCTTCGCAGCAGCGGAGAAGGGTTTTCTCCTTCTGCCGTCGTCGCCTTGCGGGGCCCCGATCCGTTGCTGAGGGGCACGGATGGATGCGATTCTTGTGCGAGTGTATCGGCAAGGTCGCCACGTTCTCCTAGAAGGAATTTGAAAACAAGGGGACGCGATTTGAAACCGGGAGCTTTGTTTTAGGGTTTGAGGAACTTGCCAGTGGAAGAAAGAGGAAAAAAACGGTGTAAGAGACGGACGGAAGAAGGAAGGAGTCGGCGGAGAGGGAATGGCAAATTTCTAGAGAAGGGTCAGGGCGGTTTGGTGCGGGGGGCGGGAGGGAGAAGGGATATGGGCAAAAAGCAGAAGAGGAAGCGGACGGTCGGGTTATCGAAATCGTCACCAAGAGCAGGAGGGTCGACCATAGCTGCTATCAAAGGCGTGGAGCCAGCATTTACGTTGGAGGGAAGGACGGGGAAACGCGTAGGCGCGGAAAATGATGTAGTTAGTGGAGCCGTGAGCATGGAAGAGCTAGGTTCGATCCGGTGCAAGCACGTGGAAAGTGGAGTGAATCTGGAGAAGCTGAGAACGCAGCTTGCGAGAGGAGGATTGGTGTCACAGTGCCATGATTGTAGCCAGGTTGTGTTGCCGACTGGAAGGGACAAGGCAGGGAGAGCAAAGGTGGTGAAGAGGAAAGGACCTGGGCCGTCGGCTGGGGATGGAAGCGGTGGCCAGAAGCTCTGGATTTGTCTGGCATGTGGGTTCATCAATTGCGGCGGCAGTCTGTTGTCCACACAAACATCGCAGCAATCAGGTGATGGTGAAGAGATCGTCAAGATGGAGACAGTGACGATGCAGTACATGGGATTGTCCCATGCAAAGCAGCATTCAAGGCAGCGGGAGCCATCACATCCGCTGGCCATGGAATGGGGCGAGGATCTGGCCTGCTGGTGCTTCGTTTGTGACCTGGAAGTGGATTACAACAGTGAACCCTCTGCTCTGAATTTGGAATCAGAGGGACAGGACATGGCCTCATCCAAGCTGAAATTGCTGCAGCAGGCAGCAAAGTTGGTGCAAGACAAGCTCCAAGAAACAAAAAGCCTGAAGATAGATGCAGCTACCACTACCAATGACAATCAGGGAAGTGAATCTAAAGTTGATGAGCCTGCCAAAGTTAGCAGCGGTAATTCTATTGAAGCAGAAATAAAGCCTGTGAAAGAGCGGTGTGTAATTAAGGGTTTGATGAATCTTGGCAACACTTGCTTTTTCAATTCAGTTATGCAAAATTTGCTAGGTGTAGATATGCTTTGGGAGCATTTCAGTGTGGGGGGCTCTGTACAAGAAGGTCCCTTAACAACAGCTCTCAGAAAGTTTTTCCAAGAGATAGATCCTAAGAGTGATGAATCCTCTGATTTTAGAATCCATGATGAAGGGGCGTCAAGCTCTTTTAGAAGGACTACAAGAGCCCGCTCATTCAGTAGTAATATAGGAAACACTTACACTCCTAGAGATCTGTTTGGTGCTATCTGCATGAAGGCTCCTCGATTCAAGGGTTTCCAACAGCAAGACAGTCATGAGTTGCTCAGATGTTTGCTGGATGGCTTGCATACTGAAGAAGAGACCATGTGGAAGGTGACAAAACCTGGAAGAAATGGGGAAGTGATTGAGTGGGCAATGGATGTGGAGCCAGATGTGCTTCGTTCTGAGAGAGGAGGAAGCTCAAAACTGCAAGGTGTGAAGACTGAAGATGGGGAGGGTGAGAGCATGAAGAAAAAACGGGAAACCTTCGTGGAGAAGATATTTGGTGGACAGCTCTCAAGCACTGTGAGGTGCTGCTTGTGTGGGCATTCATCAGTGGTGTATGAGCCTTTTCTTGACTTATCTCTTCCTATACCCTCAAAGCAACCCAACAAGAAATCTGGTGTGCGCAAGGACCAGGCACGAGTGTCTTCTGTACTGCCGAGTCAAAGACTGCAGGCATTAGGGAAAGGAGCCAAGGGTCTTGAACCACTAGACCAGCCAAAGACATCCACGATGTCAGCAGATGCAAATTCTTGGGGTTCTGGGGAAACAGACCAAGCCTCTCAGTCGGTCACTCAAGGAGTGATTTGTCTTCCATATGATTCCAGTTTCAGGAATGGAAGCTCCCCATACGGACAAGATGATGGTAATAATGATGTCAGTTCTCTCAAGCCAGAGAATTTATCTTCAAACGAGGGGGCAAGATCCAGTCTTGCTGAGGATGAGGCAGCTCAAACAATCCTCCCACCTGTTATGTGCCTCCCTTATGTTGCCACAGATAGCAGCAGGAGTTCCACACTGGTGGAGGATGTGGACAAAGAGTTTGCGTGGATGGACTACACAGAAGATATTGTGGAGACAAGTTCCCCTGTGCCCACTGGTATTATTGTGCATGGTGGGTCATCTGTGGCCACTGACAAACTTTTGACTGCTGTCCCTGAAGCTCAACAATCTGCAGATGAAGGGCAGCAAACACTTGATGCTGGTAAGGAGTGTTCAATGGTTGTGAAATGTTTGTCAAGTGGGCACCAGACCTTTGGCAACTTTGAAGACATTGGATATTTGACAGGTGCTCCATATGGGTCTGCTGAAGAACCTTGTGGCATGGATGAGATTGATGGGTCTGCAAGTGTCGGAGATCCAGTTTTTTTTGGACCAAGCCCTTGCCCTACCAGTGAGGCTACCGATGTTTGGACCAGAGCTGATGAGGGAGAGGGGCAGCAGCAGCAGAAATTTGAGATGCTAACTTCAGAATCACTGCCTCTGTTGTTGGAAAAGAGCAATGATACACTGCCAGCAGTGGCAGGGGCAGGACCTAATTTAGCAGCAGGCACCTGCAAGCAGAAGGAAGGGAGTTTAACTAGTATGGAGTTGCATTTGAAGGCTGCAGGGAGTGAAATCGGTAAAAATTCCCATGGTGAAAGTGTGTTGGCAACAAATGTGGCTTCTGAAAAGGATCACACTGATTTTGATGGGGTAGCAGACCTTTTTGAGGACAGTTATGTGGAAGAAAAAGAGGATGGCAGACAGGCAGAAAGCGCAAGGCAGGAATCTAGTAGCTCATTAATTCAGATGGATGGTTTCAGTAGTGTCTCAGACTCAAGGAACACAGGGAGCACCAGGGTGAAGAGAGATGAGTTTTACTTTGCTGGCAATGGTGGTGTTCTAGGGCTGAAGGAGGATAATGAAAGGGAAGAAGATGCATCCTTTCCCATGTCACTTGAAGGATGTCTATTAGCCTTTACCAAGCCAGAGCTTCTTTCAGGAGAGAATGCTTGGGGATGTGAAAATTGTTCTCACCAGTTGCAAGAAAGAAAAGAGGCAGCTTCAAGTCTGAAGTCTCTGCACATCCCAGAATTAGAGTCCAAAAGACAGGATGCTAAGTCAGGATCTCAATTGCAAGCTAGTGGCAACACCCTTGCTAAGGGTATTGGGGCTGGTGTAACTAAGACTAGTGAGGTACTTGATGGCAAGAATTCTGAAATGCAGATCCAAACAGAGGAGTTGCCCAAAGTGGAAGTGTCCTCAGGGAGCATAGGAGGCACTGAACTTTTTGAGACTTCAAATTCCCTGGAAGATGCACTGAATGGTATGAATTTGGTTCCAGTGGATCTGGTTGAGAACAGGACGCATGGGAAAGGCAATGACCACACAACCAGGAAATCTTGGAAGGGAGAAGCAACAAGCTGTTTGAATACTAATGAAGTCGTACCTTGTGGAGAGAAAGATGTAAAGGTTGGAGTTAGAAAGTTAAAAGCTAATGGAGATCAGGAGAGACATTTGGGTAAGGCTGCTGTGAATGACTGGGAAGACTTAGCAGATTTGAATGTACCTAGCACATCTTCAGCTGGATTGATGTATGTTGAAAGTGGGAAGCCAAGTGTTTGTCAGCTTTTAACAGATTCACACTATCCAGCAGAGAATGGAGAAAACAATGCCTTAAGGAATGGTGGAACTGATGAAATGGTGCAAGACTCTGAGATGAAAATTGGTCCTTTAAGATCAGGCAGCCAAGTGACTGGAGGAGCTGTTGCAGATGCTTATACTCTATTTTCTGAGGATGGAAGGTCAAAAGTAGGTGATACTGTTGAGCCAGCTGTAAAACAGAAGCAAGTGCAACCAAATCAAATGCAGCAAACAGGAAATGATGGAGACTTTTACATCCCTGTGAAGATGGGGTTAGCATCTACAAGTAATTTAGAGTTAAGGAAGAATAGTAATGATCATGTGGGGGAAGCAGATGTTGAGCCAAAGTTGCCTTCTCTGTCATCTGGGTCATTGGAGATGAATTCAAATGGTTTTGTGCAAGTTAGCACAATCAAAGCAGAGAACTTTTCAGGTACAGATCAGTCAAGGAAAATGAATCTCCGACCACGGAGTGGCCTCTCAGCTCTTGCTGGAGACCTCAGTGCATTACATGATGGGCATGCAAAATTGCAGAAGGCGGGCAGATTGAAATCACAGAAGGCTGTGGAGGACCCCCCAAAGAAGGTCATAGTGAAACGGGATGCAGAGAAAAGATTCCTCATCAATAAAGCACCACCAGTATTGACTGTGCATTTGAAAAGGTTTGCTCAAGATATGCGTGGCCGGCTGAGTAAGTTGAGTGGCCACGTGACATTCCATGAATGGCTGGATATAAGCCCATTTATTGATCAAAGGTGGGTGTGTTTCTCAGTTCTACTAGACTCTTGTGGTTTCTCTTAGTGCTGTAGCAACACTGTGCTTCTACGTGGTGACTTAGTCCATCTTAGTTCCATTTACAACTGTGTTGGGGCTCCAAAAGTAAGTCCATCAGCACCATGGACTGTGTGGTTTAGCTGGGTAGGGTGAATATGATGGATGGTGCTGGCTGGTGTATCAACTTTTAAGTTGCATATTTCTGTATTAATGCAGTGTTTTTCTGTGTGGTTGCAGAAGCTCTGATAAAGGAGTTTACAGGTATCGTTTGATTGGTATTGTTGAGCATTCAGGGACAATGCGTGGGGGACACTATGTTGCATATGTGCGAGGTCCTGTCAGCGGAGAGAATAGGTCAGAAGATGTAAACCCAGGATCACACACCTGGTTTTACATCAGCGATTCTCATGTTCGACAAACTTCTTTGGAATCTGTCTTGCAATCTGAGGCCTATCTCCTTTTCTATGAGAAATGTAGGATCAAAGATGCAGGTTGTGCTTCATTCTAGAAGCTAACTGCCTTGTTTCCCACGCTATTCATTCACAGCAATTGTAGGAGTCTCTTTCTTTTGGGGGAGCTCTTATTGCTTTAGAATACTTGTCTCATGTGTTTCTAAACAATTATTGTCTGGCATGAGGCAATTTCATATAAGACCTTTCTTTTAGTGTTGGTCTAGTTTTTCTTTTAAATTGGAATCTAGGGGGCTGGGAATTTGTGTCAGATTGACAAAGATTTTTCTCTGCTAAAGAGACTGGGAGGTCTGACTGAGGACTGTATCACAGATTATTAGCTTGTGGGACTTCCCATACCTCTTGTGAGGACATCAAGCTTATAAGACTTAAAGATGTGATCAATATGCTACACAGACATGCTAGCATCCTTCAATTTCCCTTTTTTGTGTCCTCTTCTTTAGCTCCCTCTCCTCTCAATCTCTTGGCTATGTTGAGTGTGGAGACTGTCATTGAGTGCCTCTCCTGTGTTTCTCCTGATGGTCATGTTATATCAAGTAGAACGCAGGCATATTGGCCTCTTTCACAGCCACGTACAGGGTGGTCTACAGTCCACACATACCTTCGCTACCAGCTTTCTTAGCAGCTCAATGGCTTTTGGCCTCAGATGAGAGAACTGTGTCAGGTACTTTTCCTTTCTCTCTCCGCATCTGGTACCATAATGAACCTTTCAGCTTCTAGAGTGCTTGTTCTCCCTTGTGCTTTGAAATGGTTTTGCAAGAAAGTGTTCCTGCTGGTGTCTTCCTTTATATCTCCTTGTTGGATTTTTAAGGTACTGTTTCCATAGGGATATTTCAACAAGTATGTAAGTCTTTCTTGAATTTGGAATAAAAGTTCCCATGATCTTATTTCTTGACACAACAAAAACTTTGAAATTGACAACCATATCCATCATGAAATGCATGTGACCCACTTGGTAGTATATTACTTGTCATCACATAAACACCATATATCATTAAACCTTAATCATGTTTTTTAACATGTTCTTTTCAAGGAACTACACAGCAAATTAGAAACATCCTTCATCAGCTAAGCAAAACTGCTCATACAGTATACTTGGTTATCCAAAGTAAATCACAACAGATGCCATTATACCAGCGAATGTTATTGGAATATTGCAATTGTATACATTCAATTAGATGCAGTGTTTTTTTTCCCAACAAATTTGGACCAAGAAATTGGGAAATTTTTATAATTTTTTGTTCCTAAGTGTAAATTTAACTAATTTTACTAATTCTTTGGAAAAATTAGCCAAATCTTGGATATTGAAAAATTGAAGCAGAAAACCCTAATTAGATGGATCTTGAAGTTTTAGTTGAAAAACTCATTCCTAAAAAAATAGACAAAATTCAATCAAATATATCACAGACTAGTGTACAAACTTGTATTATTCTCATCAAGTTGTAATGAAAACTGTTTTTCAAACAATTTTGGAAATTGGAACTCTTCTCATTAGTGACTTCACTGCAAACTTTTGGATGAATGAAAATTCAGGCGCACTGAAATAATCAGAGTGCATAGAAATCACAATAATACATGGATCCAAAATTGATTATATATGGTCATATTTCCAACATAAAAAGTGCAAATCCAGGACCGCCAGTGTAAATCAGAAGGATTATGCACCTATTTGCCATGGCACTAAAGTTATTGAACTCTACCAGTAATTTAAACATTCCAATATAATGACACTATAAACAAATTATTTTGTCAATGTGGATTTAACATCTTCATCTTTGTAGGTGAATGTAGATCCATGATGCTCCATGTTCTGGCTTGACACTCCAAAAGCTCAGATTTGAAGCCATCTTCTTCGTACGGAAGGAACTGCTAGCTGTATTGTCTCAAAACTCACCGCAGGGGGTGGCATTTGACAGCATAGTTTCTCATCAACCTGTGCAGAGGTTTCGCTTAACTACATTTTGCCTATGTTGCTTTGACAAGAAACTTAGGCATCACACGTAGCAGTCTCCAGTACCAGCTGCTTGGTCCCAAAATGAATACTTTTTTCATAGCTTTGACATTACATGATCCATTGCATCCACAAGAAAATCTGCAATACAAACACATAATCAATCCACTAGCAACCTTCTAGTTGACCCAACAGGCAATCCATCCCTGCAAGGGTCCATAAATTGCTTGCTGTTGATTCTAGCACATTTTTTGGTGGTCCTATGCGATTTGACGCCACAAATCTAGCAGGAAAATAGGAGAGAGTGATATGGAAAATAGGAGATGAATCACCAGCATCTTGCATCGAGAAACACATTGGTGGCTTGATTCTGAAAACATTGCTGTAAAGGCCTCCTTTTCCCACCAGCACTCCAAGGTCTGCAATTGAAGGGAGTATTAGTTAATTCACTGCCTGCTGCATCCTCTTGGCTTAACCTTTTAGTTGAACATGATGAGTGGGTGGCACATTTATACCCTTCAAGTGCTCCATGAGAAGAGCAGCCTCTGCCTTTGCTGGTGTCTTTGCTTGCCTGTCAGTGACTAGCTCAACTCCCAGCATCAGACCCCTTCCCCGAACATTCCCTATCACTGCACAAACATGTGTCACAAAAAAATTAGACAACAGCAAATTCTAGTCCCCTCTGAACACAATCCACACACTTGAGGATAGACAGATACATAAGTCTCTGCCTTGAAGCCAACAACCCTGCAAAATCTCCACTGCAATCAAGAGAAAATGATGTATATAGCTTTGTGATAAAATTTCCAGGACGTTGAAGGTCAGAGACAGAAATGCAAATATACAAGCATGCTTATCCTGAAGCGCTCGAAGGCGGTGAAGAAGGTGGTTGCCAACAGATGCACAGTGCTGCTGCCGCTGTTCACTGTCAAGCACCTTAAGCACAGCATGACCAGCAGCTGAGCACATGGGATTGCCACCATATGTGTTGAAGTGCAAACGCTGTGCCATCACAGCTGCAATCTCTGGTGTTGTCACCACTGCTGCCAATGGCAGGCCATTACCAATCCCCTGCCAAGCCATCACAAGCAGTGTCTCAGCAGTAAGGGCCATCATACCCACCATAAGGATCCCTCTCAAACAAAAATTCATGGGGAAAAATGCAAGAGGAATGCAGAGTGAAGGACCTTAGCCAGAGTTACAATGTCAGGAGTAACACCCTGAGTTTGAAATCCCCAAAAGTGACTGCCTGTGCGCCCAAAACCTGTTTGCACCTCATCTGCAATGCAGAGCCCTCCAGCCTTTCTTACAATATCATATGCAGCTGGCAAATATCCAGGCGCAAGCTCCACCGCTCCACCTACCCCCTGTCACACAGCCTTTTCTCTCAGATCCTCTATCTTCCTGCTGCAACTCATAATCCTCCCAGGTTCAATATAGGACACAATAATTAAGTATACCCAACCGTCAAATTGATTCAAGCTGAATCATAGTGTTCCTTTACAGTGAATCATCTGCACTACAGTAAAGGAATGTAGGACCTGGATAGTTTCATGAAAGAAGCCAGCAATCCGACCAGGTGTTGCTGACTCCACAAGGTTGGCAAGGTCATTCGCATACAAGTTTCCATCAGCACCAAATGGACCTCTGTATGGATCTGGATTTAATACATGATGTACTCCAAATCCCTGGCACAGTTAACGCAAGTGTATATCCTCTTAGATCACCTCTCCGCTCATCTGGGAGTTGTCAATCAACAAATTTCTTCAATCCAACTGGGTTTTTCAATACTCACTTTGCTTGTCTTTTGGTCCCTCTCAGACACACAACTCTGATTGCAAACCAGAGACTCTGAGCATGAGAATGATGAGGCAAAAGGTGATAAACAATCCTTAGGTTTGCAGGAAACAAAAGGGTAGGGCTCACCTGGGCAACATTGTACTTCCAGGTGCTGTGGGCAGTGAGGCCCATGGTGGCAGGGCTCATGCCATGGTAGGCATTTCGCAGGGCAATGACATCAAAGCTCCCCGTGTAGAGGCGTGCCATCATCATAGCCATGTCATTTGCCTCAGAACCCGAATTGACAAAATACACAACCTGTCCCAGCCCTCCTTCATCTGCTCACTTTCACACTTTCATGATATACTTAACAAAATACAACAACCCAATTGAAGTTTTAGCCTGCAAAAAAACACAGCTCTCATTTGCATTGCATACGTATTCATACATACAATCACGATGCTCCTGACCTTAAGATTGCCAGGCATCCGCTGGGCCAAAGCCTCTGCGTACTCGGCTATGGCATGGTGGAGGTAAATGGTAGTAGTGTGTTGCAGAAGCCTGGTCTGCTGCACCACTGCATCAACAACAGTGGGGTGACAGTGTCCCACTGACACTGTCACAATGCCTGCAAATGCATCCAGATATCGCCGCCCATTTTCATCATACAAGTACTGCATTTTCCCCTCCACTATGTTCAACTGCAATCACCATGTCCAACACCAACACAAGCAAATGAGAGAGACAGAGACACAGTCTCACACACACATACACACAGCTGCTAGATCCGATTCAAGCAAACAGGGAAAGAAAACGAGGGGGGGGGGGATGGACTCGCTGCTTCTTGTAGTAGAGGAACATCGCTGGATTGAGAAACTTCTTCCGCTTGGCCAGAATTTCATCTGCTCTAGGGCCTTTGTAAGGTTGGGGGGTGTGGTCGAAGGGCGGCATTTGGGGAGGCGCAGCAGCAGTGGATGACGGTGAGCTCTCCTCAACCGCCAGAGACAGACGTCGAGTCAGAAGAGCTGGTGATGATAGCATCATCATCGAGTTGGGTGCTAACCATCGCCGCACATACTTCACAATCCCACCCATCTCTCTCCGTCTCACGCAGATTGCAGGCGAAAAAAAAAGTTCACCAATACTTCGGAAAAAAAAAACCGATCCAACCCCAAAAAGAACCACAATCTCTCTCTCTCTCTTTCTGTGTCTCCCCTGTCTCTGTGCGTGCGTGCGTGTGTGTCTCTCTCTCTCGCACACACGAGCAAAACCATACCACGGTCACAAAGGTTTTGATGTCACACTGTTCCTGACATGCTCTCTTTGTAATTTCCGAGTCGTCAATGAATCGCCGCCACGTACCGCAGCTAGAAAAGTGCGCAATCTCTTCATTCGCAGCCGGGGTGGGGGCGGAGGGGGGCAACTGTGCGCTTGTCGTTTTACGATTTTCCAAGAGCACTGTCTGGTAGTAAGGTATAATCACCCACCACCAAACACTCACGAGTGAGTGAACACCCAGCTCTGGCTCCTCCTGCAGAAAAGAAACAGCAGATCCATCATCAGCTCCTGCTGCACAAACAAAACTTGGTTCTGTTTCAAGATCTTTGTGCAATGAGTGTCTTGTTCTTTTCTTTGAGGATTTTATGTGCTGTTATTTTGTTGGAAAGTGGCCACAGATATGTGTCACTCTCAAGTCAGAGGTGGCCACAACGGTGGCAATCACCAATTGTTGCTGGAATCTGATTCAAGATGCAACTGATAGAGTCACACAGAGACAGAGAGGAAAAAGGGTAATTGGAGGCAGAAATGTGCAACCGGGGAGATAGAAACTTGTCAGCTCTAGTGTGCAAGTCAATGATGTGCCTTAAATTTTGCAGTGCTTTGTTTTACAGAAGCTGCATCTCTGATTCCAAGGGAAACAAAGCAAACAAGTTTGTGATGCTATCCGTCTCCAAATCCAGAAGAACACAACAAGTTCATGATGCAGTTTAGTCTCCAAATCCAAAGGAAACCCAACAAGTTCATGATGTGGTCTGTCCCCAAATCCAAAGGAAACCCAACAAGTTTATGATGCAGTTTGTCACCAAATCCAAAGGAAACCCAACATGATCCTGTTTAGCAGATTCTATGATGTTCACTGACTACATGGAATGCTTTTCAATGTGTGAGAAGAGTTTGTCACCTTAGTATCTGGGTTGAGCTCCAAATAAAATTGTGTGAACTGCAAAAGTGGGTCTCCATCCAAGCTGCAGCACTTTTCCATATGACTCATTAGTTCCCACATAGTAGTAGGAACCAACAAGTATTGTCACTGGAGAATCACATCTGGGAAGGCTTAACTAGTGCAGCAAAAGCAAAAATAATAGCAGCTGTAATTGACTTTTCTAGGGTATACCAGTTCAGTGAAAACACTAAAAGAATTGTAGGAGAGGGATGCTCTTCTGCACATTCCAGGATCCTCCATGCTCCTCCTTCTACGCAACTGGATCCAGGGACAAAGCTACAAATGGAGTATCTAATGAAGACAGGTATAATCAGTGTTTGTTAGGCCAATAATGTGACAAACTGGTCTTGTATCTGTCATGTTTCTACACAACCCACAACATAATATTCATATACATAGCACTGCAACATGCAAACATCATCTTCCCTAACACAGTGGTGCCCTACCAAAAGTATGGTAGCCACATAGTTCTTGCCCTCGCCCAGCTTTTTCAACTGTAGAGCCCTAATATACTAACAGAAGATATGTGGAGATACTGTACCTTTTGCGCCTGAATATTCTGTTGTGAGGGATGCTTATGAATTATGTCACTTACAAAGCACTGATCAGGAACAGTGCTGCAACAACAGAAACTGATGCTGTGCTCCCACAGTCAGATCTGGCACATGCCCAATATAGGCAGCTCCTTGTAGATGACTTCTGCACGGCTGTTCTTGGATGCTCCCAAGGGCTCTCAGTTGTATCAGTTGATAAGTAGGGCAGCTGCTGTAGAAATATTTTGCTTTCCATCCCATGAGCCTGGAAAATATAACTGACAGGTGCTTCTGAAATGACCTGAACACCAGTTTCCACAGTGGCCATACAAACCGCATAGGAGGCAAAGGTGATTGTTTCTGCCCAAATTTAGCAAATGGTACAAATGCCAAAACAGGCTTCAGAAAGCTCAGAGCAGTTATCCAGAATGTTCCACTAAAATGTATGAAAAAGTTCCATCTCCTCCTTGATACAGTGGAGTGGAGGTCACATGAAATGAATGCATGGATTTTTACTTTCACTTACAGGCAGTCTTCATCTAATAGGAGAGGCTCTACACAAGCATGTGGCAGCACTTGGTGCGTGCCACAAATAGAAGCCCAGCGAACAACACACATACCAGTGAAGAGACCATGCTCTATTGTGTTGCATGTGACCATCTGTTGTGGAGGTGGGTGAGAGATCCATCACCACCATCATGCTGTACCCATCAAAGGGCACATTTCTATGAACAGTATGTGTGAGCACTAACTTACTACTTTACATGTTGCAAGTCTGTGCAAAGAATCATCTAATGGCCCATACAGTACCGAACACCAATCCAACAAGAGTCTATGCCTTTACACTACCAACCTGACTATGCCTGTCAGACTTTCCTTGCAGTTATACTGTGTAGGCACATTCCATTTGTGCTCTACAGCTTTCTCAGTACCAAAGTCGCCATACAGTGCTCCAATTCTCCTGCCACACAAAAACACCATCCAGGAACTACTCAGTAGCTTACCCTTCAAGGAGCAGGGGTTCACACACTGATAAGTTGCAACATGAAAGGAACCCATACCTACAACAGATAGGTGAAACTGGAAAATCTGAGTTTATAGTTACACAACCGTGTCTCTATCAATTAAGCTACTCCTACTCTGCTGTCCTAAAGCAGAACCTGCAGCAGCAACAAGCACAGGTGGCCAATTAACATCCTGGGCATCCCAAAAATGCATCTACTTTTGATGAACTCTTGTGATAATTGTGAAAGGTCAAATTTGCTATGCTGATGAAATATAATAATCAATTGCAGAGAAAACTCAACAAAAGCAATTTGAAGATAACCATTGTTTCAGTTCTGGCCAGACCAAAACACAACAAGAATGAGTGCAGTCATAACCTTGTGAGTGTCAATCAAAGTAAAAGACCATCACCTCCATCATGATTTGCAATGACTATCTGACATTACTCCCCACTGACATCATCATCTCCTGAAAACAGGTGTAGATGAGTACATGAAAATCTGCTCAAAACTCAGAAGAAACCATTCACCACCGGTACCGCTTTCTATTTCCTCATCTAAGTCAAGCATAATGTTCTTGACCTCTAAACTATTACCAGGTTTGAACCTTTTCAATGTCCATGAAGGGACATGAAGTTCATTCTCACAGCTCCCGTCTCCAATCCTATGGATAAAAGTCACACAAAAGCATGAAATGTTGTGACATTGAAGTAAGGAAGGGTCTTTACTTGAAATAGACTGTATCTGGTGCATGCTATGACTGCCACAAATAGTCTCACAGTTAAATGGCTTGGACCTATCCACTTGCCAACTTTTACATGCCAACAAAATTTGTTGATATTTTTGCGTATGTTTGGGTGAGCAGCATGCTGCTTATTTGCCTCGGACTTCAAGAACTTCATAATCTCCTTTGCATTTTGTAACTTCTAACTCCTAGGTTTAATTTTTCTCCTTACGCACTTCCCTTTTCAACAAATCTCCAGCCCCATCCACCTCTCCTTTGCCATGGCCTGTTGCGAAGAAACTCCAAACCATCTCACAATGAAATGACAGGTTGTCAAAAACAATCAAAGAAGGGTACTGAAAAATAAAGTACCAAGCTCTTGCAAACTTGAACTACATGTTACATCCATCTCTCTAAACAAAGTGGAACTTGGGGGAGTACCCTTGGTCCTTCAAATGATCCCAATGCATCATGAAAACATGTTGTACAAACAATGTGTCATGCATTGTGTCATTTGACACATGATTACTAATACTTCATTTTGGTTGCTACATAAATTTGTGCATAAGCAATGAGAAGCATTCCAAACATACAAACATAAAATGAACACCAATAACAAATCTTTCAAATGCCAAGTAATTACTGTTACTTCCACTACGCCAAAATGTGTCTTAGTTCATTTTGGGTTTCATTAAATTTTGAATGAATTTGGACATTTTTACCATGGTGAAACTAATCAACCCCCCAAATGAACAAGGACTAATTGTTATGGACAATGAATTGGTCCACTAGTACTTAGTGAAATATAAACTTACCAAGCCATTTCACTTTTTAATTAATTAAGTAGGTAGTATGGAAATCAATTAAATTTAAATTATTTAATATTTAATATTTTAATAATTTCATGATTTTTAGTTCATGAATTACTAACACATGTCATTACCCATGTTAGGTTAAAAACTTAACCTAGGTACATAAACATGTAATAACCTAAATAGGCACTTACTCTAAAAAACTACATAAGAGAATATTCGGTCAACTTACCATTATTGACCACAAACACGCCATTTGTGAGGTTTGACCCCTTGACCTTTAGGATGGCAATAAACACCTTTATTATCAAGCCATCACATTTGTTGTGATAATGTGTTACATTGTATTCTATTTATGAAATACTTCATTTTAAACATTATAAAAACATAAACTTTGAAAATTCATATTTTATTAAGATTTTGTCCAAATGAAATTATTAAAGTTTAATTGAATTTTTTTAGTAATATACATAATTATATTTATTTCCTTTTGAAAGTGTAAAATCATTTGAATAATTTTTTTTTAATATCACTATTCAATAACATTTCAATGACCATTTTTTTTCTTTTAAATGTTTAATAAATGGATAAGATTTTTGTTAATATAATAATATTACCTATGTTAAGTTACTTTCAATTATTCTAAGGCTACTTTTTCATTGTTATAAGTTAATTCACTTCACATTATTTACGATTATTTATGTCCATTTTTAGTTATTTCACCTTATGTTATTATTAGTTATTCTAAATTATATTACCATATGTTATTTGCAACTATTACATTAGTGGCTATTATTGGTTATCGGTTTGGTGGCTATTGGTGGTTACTTTATTAATGGTTATTAATAGTTATTATATTGATGGTTATTCTAGGTTAAATTACCATAGGCTAATAATGGCTATTGGCGAATATTGGAGGTTATTTTAGGTTAAATAATGAATAGGTTATTACTAGTTATTAATGGCTATTGATGGCTAAATTATCATAAGCTATTGGTGTCTATTGATGGCTATTCTATTGGTGGTTTTTTATTGTTATTTAAAATTATATTACAATTATTCGTGGTTATTTTGTTATAGGTTATTTTGGATATTCAAAGTTATATTGTCATATGCTATTAGTAGTTATTTTATTGTAAGTAACTCTATATTATTTTTCATATGTTATTATTAGCTATTCTAGGTTATTTTACTTTAGGTCATTATATTTTATTTTAAATTTTTATACTTAAAATAAAATAACTTATAATAACATAAAGTATAATGACCTTGAATAACCTAAACTATAACTTGAAATAACATATATTAATTTTAAATAAAATAAACTAAAATATAACTTAAGATTAGTTGAATAATTTAATTTTAAATAACTTCAAATAAAAAACCTATAATAAATTAACTAGGATATTTTAAAGTAAAATAATGTATAATAGTTTAAGGTGTAATAATTTATAATAGCCTATAATAATTTATAATAATTTATAATAACTTAAGTTATAAGTTAAAATAACTAAGGTAGCTTAAAATAATATAGGGTATATCATAAAGTAGAAAAGGTTTTTTAAATAACAGCATCAAATTAAACCTATTTACCACAATAAATTATAATAGTGAATTATGTCAAATAGTAGTGAAACACGATGTTTACATAATGATATTACAATGAAATCATTAAAGTGCAATGAATTTATTTCATTTTTAAGGTCCCATAGTGATTTAGGATAGTGAATCACACCCCACTTTGTACTAGTGTTTCTTGGACCTTTGTGATGCATAATAACTTTCTACAAAATATAACTTTGTGATCAACATCATTCAAGTGCTACTTTTGAAATTACAATAAGTCTTTTTTCAAGGAACAATATAGATATTTACATAGGTAACATTTGACATGTATTGCACAAACATGTTATAGAAGCAAATGAATAATAGAAACCAATGAAAAACACCACTTGATAACTTGAAGATTTGCAAAGTATTTTTGTTGCCTCCCTAATTTAAATCAACGGATAGGTGGGTGGCAAACACTCCAAGCATACAAGCACCAAATGAACAACATTAGATCAAATCTTTCAAGTGACAAATCATTAGAGTCACCTCTTTCATACTACATAATAAATCAAGTGCTACATATATGTCATATAAATAAAAATTGTAAACAACAACATTCAACTTCAAATGTTACTTTTGATTATTGCAAAACCTCATTCAAGGTACATAAATATCTACATAGGTAGCACTTGACATTCAACAAGAAACATTGAATGGACAACAATAATCACTGAACAACATGATGAAAACTTTCAAATTTGCTAAATGATGAACTTTGTTACCTATGTGCATAGGTAATGACCAATGTTCAGCATGCAAACAATGTAATTAAACAGTGTGCTATCATTTATGGCATTTATGATTGGAATATTAAATGATAAATGGCACCTCCATGTTCCTAAAATAAACCCCTATGCATGGTAAAAAGGAAATCCAAGCATATATATAAGCATACAAACAACAAATGAACAACACCATGTGTCAAGTGCTACTAATTGTAATTATTTTTCCTCTTTCAAGGTACTTCTTCATGGTAGCACTTGACACACACTATTGCAAGATCATCTAAGCAACAAATCAATAACAAAAAAAATGAACAATCAACATTCAAGTAGCCAATGCAATGGACATCACATGGAACCAAATGCTAAGTGATTATATTGTTGATCTTCCTACATGACAAAAAAATCTTTCTATATATACATGGCATTTGACATTATTCTCTACATAACTATATAGGAAATGAGCAATACCAAACCCCATTCAAATGCATTTAGGCCTTAGGATTTTTTGTTACTTCATAAATAAATTCAAGAAATATAGTGACTTGAACATTCCAAACATGACAATAGAAAGTATAGTGATGAATGCTACAAACAATATGACAACAACAAATGCACTACTAATATGTTCAAGGATGCAAAATCATAACAAGGAAATTTGAATGTTGTCGACTATTAGTTGTTAAGTGAATTTGTTGTCATCTTATTTCAAGGTAATCACATCTCTACACATACATAAAGCACTTTATATGCACACTACAAGCATACAAACAAAAAATGAACAACACCAAAATCCAATATTCAAATATAGGCAAACATTGAATGATCACACTTTCCTCAATCAAAATATGTGTAAACATTAACAAGTGTTTTAGAAACACATCAACATCAAATGCATAGCTTGTGTGATGACATATAGTCCAAGCATGTACAAGCATAGGAGGTCATAATATGTGCAATGTAAGCATATTTGTAACATCAAAAAAAAGAAAACTTGTAATAACAACAACTAGATTTATGGGGAAACTTAAAGGTTATATGGTTTTATTTGTAAGAGGTTCCAACAATCAATGTACTATGATTACACAAATTATACACCTTTGCACATGCAACCACACACTCTGAAGCAGACAATGCAAACAAATGAATTTAATCAACATCACAATGTGTCAAAATTTTCAAATGGAAAGTGATAGTATTGAATTGCCTCTTTAAAAACTTTGTACAATATAAAAGGCAAAAAATCCTCCATGCATATAGTGACAATTTACCAATTTCAACAAGTCTTTCAAATTCAGGTCATGATGATTATTAGTGCCATGCAGCTACAATCCAAGAATAAAACAACATAAAAAACAAAATTTGTCTACTAATTGCAAATAATCCAAAGTATACAAACAAAATTTTATGAACAGAACCAAGACACACATGATGTATGTTATAATGTTTTAAATTCAATGGTTACTATTCTACACTCACTTGAAACATTACAAATAATGGGTATAGTGCACCTCATATAACTTTGCTGCAATGCACCTTTTGACAATGTCTTTCATGTTCAGGGAGACGGTGGTTTTGTTCTAGACCACTAGTTTTTCACAAGGTTGATCACTACCTCATGAAGAACATCTAATCATCTTGCTCATCTTTGTGTCAACCAAAACACATCCTTTTGAGTGTCTAACAATATTCGTTGTTCCATGTTCGTTTTGATGTTTCACCTATCAACACCCAAAAGCCTAGCAATGCCTCTCCCACTATTAATGCCACTTTCAATTATATGTGCAAATGCAACCAATGTGCATGCAATGTCTTTTGTCATGACAACTCTAGATTGGTGGGGGCCAACAAGATGAGAAGTCAATCCATTTTTCAAATTACTTAAAACCCCTTAATTTTGTTTCAAAAGTGCAATGTCCTCTAAATAAGGATGTATAAATTCCTTAATTAGTGGATGACATAAGAAATATTCCATGATTAACTTCTGATGTTTTAGAGTTTGGCCTTTCACCTTGTCCACCACAAATAATGCTAAACTTTCAGTTTGTTTTGCACTAGTTTTTTGGGTGTATCTTACATCATACCCATTATATTGTGCATAATCATCTTTGTCATTAGTGGTTTGCACAACCCCTTCAACAACATCAACAATAGCAACAACCTTTTATGCTTTCCAAACTTTCCACCTTACACCCTTTCCTATGTGTCTACAACCCTTTTATTCTTGTACCGAGATTAGTAGTCTTGGATTTCGTTTCCCTCTTCCAACACAAGAGGCATTTGGTCCATTCCAAAACTTTTAAAAGTTGCCAACTTCGACCTATAACACAAAGACTCACACATGCCCTAATAATTAATCTATGTGAATGCCCGAAGGAGATTTTATATTTTAAAAAACAACTAAAAGCATCAACCAAGTCTATAGGTAATCTAATTACATAAAATTGAAAAACTCCCCAAGAACCTTAAACCCTAAAGACAACATCCCAATAATAGGTAAGAATTTAACTTTACAATGGACATTGATGTTGAACTTTGTTTATTGCGAATTCTTGAGGCATTGATGTCTTGAGATGGCACAACACTTATTCCAACCTTTTTACAATTGATACAAGAAGTTCAGTTTGAATTGTTTCCCAAAGATGCAATGTATTCAACAAATTTGAAACTATATGTTCATGACCAAACAACAAATGTGAAGATCGTCTTTTAGAATGTTCATGCATATGTCTCTCATCAAACTCAATGTGCTTCTTATGGATTTTGAGGTGGGGTTAGAAAGATTTCAAAATCCAAATTTTCTTCCTCATCTTGATCAAGCAATTGACAACACTAAAGAGTAGCCCATATAACATTATTGATTTGTTTCATTCAAACAACAACAGATTGGGTTCTTGTGACTTTTTCATGGTTCATGAATGCACAAAAAACACAATGCTTAAACTAAAAGCTCCCACCCATACTCTCCCACCCACATCCTTGCTCTTCAAAATTCTCCCACATCCTCCCATGGCCAACGGATTTTCAAAAAATCTTCAAGTTCCTTGCAAACCTCCTCAAAATTTTCACAAATGTACTTCCAACCTTAAATCCTAACCCTAAACCATAGCTCCTATTCATGTGCACGTATACATTATTGACATAATTTGATCCACATCGTTGATTTTAAAACAAAAAAAGATCTCCCTATGTTTCATCCATTATTTCATTAAAAAAATACATAAATAATCTACCTTAATACTTCATCCAATCAATTAAATAAGCTCCCATATATTAGAAAAAAATAGCGAATTGGAAATTACATTAAGTTTTTAATTAATTTTTTTAATATTTAAACATAATATTAAAACCCCTATATATCCAATAAATAGGGTTGTTCATGAAATTGATTTCTTAACATGGGAACTTGGAGATGTGATGCTTTAATTCTACTATGCAAAAAAAAAAAAATCTAAAACACATTTTTTGATTATGTAATTAAGCACAATTCAATACAAAAAACATTGGTTACATGAGGTTTCAACTCCTTTTGAAGACCTTTACTCATTGAAAAAATTCAAACTTTTTGTCATTATTGCACATCATTATGTGCATATGGTGATGCCCAAGATTGTGAAATTTATACACCTATGTTACGATATGATGGAATAAAAATTTCAAATTTAGTAGTGGTTACACACTTGGTGGTTCTTTTTAGCATGGTTGGACCCCCCATTTATCTTCAATGGCAACAACTTCAATGGTAGATCACACATACCTTGCATTGTTTGGAATGAAGATTTTTACATCCCAATATTTTGTCCGTACCAAATTTACACATTTCTTCTAGTTTAAATCCAAGCAAAAACAATAGAAGCAAGTAAGGTTTCTTTTGAGTAGTTTGATGATATCACCAACACCAACAGATTGAAATGAATGCACATTTTGATTCCCTTGAATTGAATCATAAATATACTTGATTTGGCAATTAACATTTGACATCTTGACATGCCAAAATACATGAGTAATTGCCATCTACACTCTAAAATATGAGGTTTCTAACTGTGAGGATAAATATTTTTATAATAGAACGACAATACCTTCAGCATTCTATAGTTTTGGACCATTTGGATCCAGCTGGTTATGTCTAATGAATCTCTTCACAATTACACATCCCCCATCATGGGGCCTTTTATCATGACTAGTGCCAAAAAAACTCCAAAGCATCATACACCCAACCCATCAAATATGGGTATTTGCTAACAAAACACCATGGGTGTTGCAACCCTAGCCTTGGGCTCGCGACCAAGGCAAGGGCTTGCAAGGTTGTAGGCCAAGAAGGAAGCCCATGAGTCACACTGCATGTTCCTGGGAGTGTAAGAAAGTGTGAAGGAATGAATCCTCACATTCCCAAAGGAGCTTCCACTTTGGGAATTTGAGTCCCAATGGACTCCCAAATCTTTAGAGGGCAATTACAGGGGTCATAACTTAATTTATTTATGACTTCCTTATATCATTGAAAAGCTCTCGACGAGGGCTACAACTTTGCTTTAAACCTCATCTCAATCAGAGGTATGCACGTAAAGTTATGGGGCCCCAAAGTTACGAGAGTCTCAATTTTGGCAATTTCGGGACTCCCATTTGGGAGTCCTGGGACAAAATGCCATTTGGATGTGGGCCTCATGGAGAGGCACAAAGTATACTATAAATGGGAAGGTGGTGGCTTCCCCCAAGTCCAGGCTGTGGTGAGTCTTGTGAGTTTGAGTTTGCTCGTGACTTGTCCTAGCACCAAAAGTGCTCTAACTATGCACTAACCAACTTGTTGTTTGGTTTTTTGCAAGTCTGTGTGAGTAAGTGCTTATCATTCTTCCTAGTCCAATCCTAGAGTTCCAGCACGCCCCTCTACCCCCAAAGTGCTATGAGCCAAGGAGCGTGCCTCAACTCCTTGTTCTTTCGATGTTTTCACTTCAAACTCACGCTTAAGTCTATCAAGGAGCTTGGGAACACGTCAATGGGGTTTTACTCTTGAATTAAGAAGAACACCCATTTGACGACATCCAATGTTGAATGGGCTAAAACCCATTATCCAACACATTTTGCTAATGTAATAATAAACAATGTTGAACAAAATAGTTGTCGTGAAATTTATCATCTAAAATACAAAAGTGGTATTTTATGAATATTTGAAAATCTTCATCATTGGGATCTAGATTTGGATTTCTTTTCCAAGAAATCTACACCAAGATTGTCATTTGATACGAGCGCTAATGCATTTCATTTTGAATTTCAAAATTGTAATTTTTAGCAAAGTCAATCACTAAAACAATTGTATCATTAGGAAAATGTTTTAAACATTTTTTGAATTATCAATCTTGCTAATGTGATACAAAGTTGTGGCGTATAAAGTATTGAAGCTTTGGCTTTAAATAAGTAATGAGCTTAACTAAAGAAGTAGATTCAAATAGACAAGTTTAATTTCTTTTTTTCCTCTCATTTTTTAGTTACAATGGTTTCTAGAGAAAAACACTTCCAAGAAATTGGAAAATTTGACAAATCTCCCCAATTGGATAGATTGGGAGATTGTCTACTCCATAATTTTCACATTCTCCTAATAAGCACTCCCTTGAAGGTTTTATGTGCACTCAAAGAATTTTTCATGGGCACAAACCATTGATTCCCAAAGTGAAGTAAGGTTAAGGTATGTGTTTACGCTAGCAGCACAAATAGAGGAGTCTAAATTGCTAGATTGACAAACCTCCTCATAGTTGTAGCCACAATTTGAGTAAATACCGAATGTGGTGTGCATGTTGTTTAGACCAATTTGTAATTCATTCATTTCTGTTAGAATATTATTCGTTTCTAATTCCCAATGTTGATGAATGTGTTAAACATTCATCAAAAGGATGAATAGTATTCTCATCCTTGTAGTAGTTAGGTTAGGTTGAATAGTGGCGGCTAGGGTTAGGGCTTGGTGACGGCTAGGGTTAAGGTTTAGTGGTGGCTAGGTTAAGGTTAAGTGGTGGCTACTTTAGGGTTAGGAGATAGTATATAGTGGAGTGGTTTTGAGTAGTCTTTCATTTTCTCCTTTCATGGTTTTGAGTGCACATAAAACCTTCAGGCATTGTTAGTTGTTGCAAGTCATAGTTTTGTGATTGTAGCATTTGAAGCATACAACCTTTGTAATCTTCTTGTTAGTTAATACAATTGTTCCATTCATGAACCTTGAAGCTTTCATTTCTTGCTTGTTTTCAAGTTGTTTCCAATAGGTTATGGGCCCACACCAAGCAAGAGAAGAAACATTGTGTTGGAACAAGAAGTAGTGAAAGGTTTTGAGCTTGTATTGCATAAAAAAAAGGAGAGAATCTTTTTTGAGAGAAGGATTTTTAGTTTGCAAAGTGAGTGGGAGTTCATTTCCAAGTGGTGGCGTACAAGGAGCTTGTAACTTTTCCAAGTGAGTGGGAGGTGTGGAAGAAACTTCTTCAAGGTGTTGTAAGTTTTCAAGTGTGAAAGAGAGTTCTTCAAAGTGTTTTAGGATTTCAAAGTGTGTGGAGAAAGTTCTTTGAATTGTTGAGAGTTTCAACGTTGACATTTGACGTGTGTGCAAGAGAGGTTTTTCAAGTTCTTGAAAGCTTCAAGTTTCAAATGTGTCAAAGAGAGTTCTTTGCGAATGTTACAAGTTTCAAATCAAATTTCAAGTTTGTGCAAGAAATTTTTTTCAAATGTTTGAGGGTTTCTTGTAAAGTTTTTGTTTTGTGACATGTAGCAATTGAGTGGGAGAGATTTCAAGTGAAGACTTCAAACATCAGCAAGTTTTTCAACTTGAAATTTCCCCACTTGCACTTCATTTGAATAGAAAAACAAAGAGTATTTGTTTTAGCATTTATGTTCAACAAAATGTCATCCTTCCAAATGGAGTCTTTGAAGGTCATGGAAAAATTTGATGGTGGCAACTTTCACCTTTGGAAGTTCAAGATGTGCATGATGCTTTCCAAGCATGGGCTCTGGAAGTTTGTTGATGGGAGTGCAACAATTCTTGATGATGAAGATCAAATCATAGATTACAACAAAAAGGCGACCAAGGCATTTGCATTACTTTGTGAACATCTCACAGATGCACAACTTGCACACATTCAATATTGCGAAAATGTCAAAAGTGCTTGGGAGATACTTTGCAGTGTGCATGAAGCCAAGACTATCGAAAACAAGTTGTTTCTTCAAAAGAGGTTCTTCACCATCAAAATGCAAGAAGGGGAAGACTTGCTTATGCACATCAACATGGTGAAGGCTCTTATGAACCAATTACATTCCATTGAAGTGAAGATTGAAGATAAAGACGTGTACATGGTACTTCTCATGAGCCTTCCCCCATCTTTTTGATAACTTGGTCACAAGTTTGGAGTCCATGTCCACCAAGGATGTTGACCTTCAATTCATCGTCACTCGATTGCTTCATGAGGTTTCCAAAAGAAAAGAAAGTGAAAGTACAAAAAATGTTGCATTGTTTAACAAACTCATAAGGCAAATGAAAAGCTTTGTTTTTATTACAAAAAACCTAAACATTTTGTGAGGAATTGTTTGAAGAAGAAGAGTAATGACAAAGAAAAGGCAAACCAAGCTTGTCAAGATCAAGAACAAATGTTTATTGTTGCCTTAAGTGTTAATGATCATAGGACGTACAATTGGATCATCAATTTTGGTGCAACACAACACATGACGTTCAAACAAGAGTGGTTCACCACTTACGAATCCATTGTTCCACAGAAGGTGTACATGGGAGATGACACCATTTTGGAGGCCACTGCAAAGGGAGTGTTAGAATTACTATTCGTTTTAAATTCCCAACGGAGATGAATGTGTTAAACATTCATCAAAAGGATGAATAGTATTCTCATCCTTGTAGTAGTTAGGTTAGGTTGAATAGCAGTGGCTAGGGTTTAGAAATGAAAATTACTTAGGGCTTGGCGGCGACTAGGGTTAGGGTTTGGTGGCGGCTAGGGTTAGGCGACGACTAGGTTAGGGTTAAGTGGTGGCTACTTTAGGGTTTGGAAATAGTATATAGTGGAGTGTTCTTGAGTGGTCTTTCATTATCTCCTTTCATGATTTTGAGTGCACATAGAACCTTCAAGTATTGTTAGTTGTTACAAGTCATAGTTTGCATTGTAGCATTTGAAGCATACAACCTTTGTAATCTTTTAGTTAGTTAATACAATTGTTCCATTTCATGAACCTTGGATGTTTCATTTCTTTTTTGATTTCAAGTTGTTTCCAATAGGTTATGGGCCCACACCAAGCAAGAGAAAGGACATTGTGTTAAAACAAGAAGTAGTCAACGGTTTTGCTTGTACAACATAGAAAGGGAGAATCCTTTTGAGGGAAGGCTTTTAGTTTGCAAGGGTGCAAAGAGAGTAAGAGTCTTTCCAAGTGAGTGGGAGGTGTGGAAAAGATTTCTTCAAAGTGTTGTAACTTTTTCAAGTATGGAAAACTTGTTTTTTTAAGTTTTTGAAAGTACAAGTTTCAAGGTGAAAGTGTTTGGAAGAGAGTTCTTCGAGTTGTTGAGAACTTCAACTTTCAAGTTTGAGAGAGCGTTTGTTGTAGTTTTTGTGTTCAAAATGTCTTCTTTTCAAATGGAGTCCTTGAAAGTCATGGAGAAGTTTGATGGTATTGGAAACAACTTGAAAACAAGCAAGAAATGAAAGCTTCGGGGTTCATGAAATGGAACAATTATATTAACTAACAAGAAGATTACAAAGGTTGTATGCTTCAAATGCTATAATCACAAAACTATGGCTTGCAACAACTAACAAAGCTCGAAGGTTCTATGTGCACTCAAAAACCATGAAAGGAGAGAATGAAAGATTACTCAAAACCACTCCATTATATACTAACTCCTAAACCTAAAGTAGCTGCCACTTAACCCTAACCTAGCCGCTGCCTAACCCTAGCCGCCACCAAACCTTAACCCTAACCGCCGCTAAACCCTAACCCTATCTGTCGCTAAGCCCTAAGTAGCCTCCACTTCCAAACCCTAGCCACCACTATTCAACCTAACCTAACTACTATAAGGATGTGAATACTATTCATCCTTTTGATGAATGTTTAACACATTCATCAACATTGGGAATTAGAAACGAATAGTATTTCTAACACTCCCACTCTATGAAGTTTCTAATCCGAACATGTTTATTAATTTGTAATGTCATTCTTTCGTAATGCCTTGGTAAGCACATTCGCCACCATCTCTTCTGTTGAACAGTATTCAAACGTAACTTCGCCATTTTCAACTCGTTCTTAAACAAAGTGATGTTGAACATTAATGTGCTTTGTTCGAGCATGTTGTGTGGGATTCTTCGTCAATGATATTGCACCTTGGTTATCACATCGAATCACCATCGCCTTCTTCTCTTTCATGTACCCTAATTCCTTCATGAGCTTTGTCATCCATATGGCTTCCTTGGTAGCTTGTGTATTTGCCATGTATTCGGCCTTTGTCGTTGACAAAGCAATTGTGGGTTGTTGTTTGCTACTCCACGAAGTGGCTCCACCTCCCATCATGAATACAAACCCTATGGTGGATCTCCTATCCTCAAGGTCACTGGCCCAATTCGCATCACAATATCCGACCACATCTTGGGGTGATAATTCTCCAAAGCATAATTTGAATTGCAATGTGCCTTGCAAGTATCGAAAAATGCGCTTCCCGCAATCCAATGTTCTAGGCTTGGATTGGCCATGTGTTGACTCACCACGCTTATTGGGTATGCCAAATCGAGTCGAGTACACAACATGGCATACATCAAGGATCCCCTAGCTTGTTGATAAAGAACCTTCACCATTTCATCATCCTTCATTCTTCTTCAACTTTGTCTTGGGATCAAGTGGCACTCCGATGGCTTTGCAATCCTCCATGTGAAAGCGTTTGAAAATCTCCTTGAGATACCCAATTTGGTTGATGTAAAGAAGACGTTGTGCACGATCCCTTTCCACT
>Ga0209208_10001568_pt1 | contig 32386 bp, 25 predicted proteins | sample S1TSphfallax_3_FD_187694 | JGI IMG/M metagenome (GOLD analysis project Ga0209208, IMG submission 187694) | Host-associated microbial communities from peat moss isolated from Minnesota, USA - S1T2_Fd - Sphagnum fallax MG (SPAdes) (version 2) | ecosystem: Host-associated > Plants > Peat moss >...
GTGGAAGTCAGGGTTTTTTTTTTCTTTCATATTTGTGATGCAGCTGAACTGGTGACCATCTATAAGACAGTTTAGCCAAATTTGGCTATAAACAGGATATGAAAGTGTTAAAAACATTTAAGGTTCCGTCACATTTTTTTGGCCACACATACTAGAACCCATTAGAGAAATCTGAATCTGGCGATAATTTTGAAAAAAAAATAGAATGTTGACAACTAGAAAACCAAAAAAGCACATTTTTTAGCAATTTTAAAGAAAAAAAATAGCCAGGAAAAAAAGTTGCTAAATCTAACCAGGGTAAAAAAAAAAAAATTAAAAAAAAAAAAAAAAAAGATGAAAAAAAAAAAAAAAAAAAAAAAAAATTTTTAGAAATTTTAAAAAAAAAAAAAAAACAAGAAAAAAAGTTGCTAAATCTAACCAGGGGGGGAAAAAAAAAAAAAAGGTTGGTCGAAGTGAACTATAAAATTAAAAATTATTTTCATCAATTTGCACCTTGTTTTTTATTTTTTCCTTTTTTTCAGGTCATTTGGAAAAAATTGGAGCCAAAGCAGTGTGAAACAGGGATTTTTTCTTCTCCAAGTATTATGTTATTTTCCCCCATTTTTCTGAAAAAAAAAATGCATGACTAATTTTTCTTAAAAAATCATGAAAATAAAATATATTAAAAATTAATTATATTAAAAATACTACTAAATAAATAGCTAAATATTTTTATATTTATGTAAATAAATAAATAAAAATTATTTTAGAAACTAATTTATTATTATTATTATTATAAACACTAGTGCACTGTGAAGGAAGGAAGGAAGTGAAGGGAGTGAGAGAGAGGGGGAGGGTGTGTATGTTTACAGGAACGTGAGAATCACGAGCGTTGCGCTTGGGATCCGTGGCAGAGAACACGGTGAACACAAGGAAGAAAGTGGCCAGAATCTCTGCGCCCAAGCCGCTGCCGATGCTGTAGCCAGGGTGAACGAAGTTCACTCCTCCCCCCAAGCGGTCGAAGGAGGAGACTTGGAAAGCTTTCACCAAACCTGCTCCGCAGATTGCCCCCAAGCACTGCGACACCATGTACAGCAACGCCCGAAGTAGCGTCACCTTCCTTCCTAGGAACAAACCGAACGTCACCGCCGGATTCACATGTCCACCTGCATCATCATGTGCATGTGGGTGAAGAAACTCTACTCTCCTGGATGCAATATGATTCCTTCCCTTTTGGGAAAATTACTTGCCACATGAGCTGGGAGTTGACATACCAAAACTCAAAAACTCCTTGCGTTTCTAGCAATGTCCATATTGTGAACGAGTAAAGGATTCCAGCAACAACGAGTTGAGATCATGGGTGTTGCAGCAGGATGATGAGAATGGGTGATGTGATATTGCAATAACGTCAAATTCAAGCCTCATAAGATTCGAGCAATAGTTTTGTACCTGAGATTCCGGCGACGCAGTAGACCATGACGATGATGGCGCCGCCAAAGGCCCAAGCAATTCCCAACAGACCCACTGTGCTACCAGCGGTGCTCGGATCTCTCTCCACTCCCATGACAGCTAAAAGCCCCATGTACACGAAGAGCAACGTCGCCACAAATTCCGCCACCATGGCGCGGTACAGAGACAAGTGCAGGATCTCCTTCGTGTCTAGCAGGGGAGTTGGTTCTGGCGGCACATAATCCTCCGGTAATCCCTCCTCCATATTCCGCTCCACGTTCGGCTGCTTGTTGCTCCCGTTCGCCATAATAATTCTCTTCTCTTACTACCAACAGCTCCTAGATCTCTTTTTAAAAAATTGCAGCTATCTAGCTAGCACAGCCCAAATGCTCTCTCTCTCTCTCTCTCTCTCTCTCTCTCTCTCTCAATTCCTCTAAATTGCTAAGAAGGAACTCAGACTAGAGCTGGAAGCTGCAGCACATGTACAAATTATCAAACATACACAAGAGCTCTACAAGACATGAAATTTGCAGTGGAGTGATCAAACTTCAACATGAGAACAGCATCCCTCAAAGAATACCACAAAGCTCTCTGTCTCTCTCTCTCTCTGTCTCTAACTCTGTGTGTCTCTCTCTGTGAAACCAATGCAGCTGCAACATCTAGATATATAATCCTTAAGAAGTGATCTGTGCAATTCTTTGGAAACACTAGTGGAGCCCCTTCAGGTTGAGTGCATGAGCTACTACTACATGATCATGCATCACATGAGCTCAGATTACTCATATCAATACATGTCTGACTCTGATCTTTGAGTGACTGGATTTTTTATAATCACTTTGATGCTCTTTGGAATTTTTTTCTTAATTTCTTCTACAATTTGTGAATCCCCACACCCTTTTTTTTTTTTTTTTTCCACAAAGTAAGAAAAGAGGAGGAGGAAGAAGAAGAAGCAGCTTGATTATTTCAACTCTTTTATCGTTTGCTAGAATTATTTCCTGCATTAACTGAATGAATGAATAATGAATTTTAATTCATTAATTTCTCCCCAAAAACGAACTTTAACTAACTTTTGGGGCCTTTAGAAAAAGAACATTACAGAAACTGATTCAACTTTTTTTTTGGCTACATTTTGGGGTCGGGGCAAGGGGGGATTTTTTTTTGGTTATCAATCCCGCACTAAATATACTTTTCAATTATTATTATTTTTTAAATGTTTTTTTGCCATTGGGCAAGAAGAAAATGATTCAACTCTTTTTGTTTAAACTCCTGCACCAAATTATTTTAATTTCTCGAACAGCTCAGTTTTTTTTTTTTTTTTTTAAAGAAAAAAAAAAGAAGCTGATCAACTCTTTTTAATTAATTACTCATATATCCTCCACCAAAATATTACCAAGACTTTTGAACTTTTATAATTAAATAAAGAAGCTAATTTGCATCATTTGGTACAAAATCACACGCCAAATTATTTTTCCAAGACTTCAGAATTTTTGTATATTTTTTTCCCCAGTTCCTTCCCAACCTTAAGCCTTCTAACAAGTGTTGGGGGGGTGGGGGGAATATGATTTAGACCTATACAATGGATTTTTCATGGGAAAAATGGCCCAAATTCACCGGATTTTGAAGGAAAAAAATTCCAAATTGCCATACAATTTTGATGATAAGTTCAAGTAACTAGCCAAGAATTATGAAGGATTCTGATTTTTCTTTACTTTCATATCTAGTGTATGTAGCCAAATCTGACTAAATCATGTTATGGATGATAGCCACTTCAGCTACATCACAAAATTGGTGAAAAAAACCCAACTTCTAGGCTTGTTGTTTCCATAATTTTGTCAACACTTGTAGGGGTAAAGAAGAAGAGTCATCATCATCATCATACATACCAAGCTGCTGCTACAATGGGCAGTTCGGGCAGGGTTCCAAAATCAACCTGACTGAGGTTAATTTGTCTCATGTTGTACAACAATTTGCTAATCTACCCATTTTGTACAAATCATTGCACACCAAGTAACCCCACCCAAAGCCCGAAAGAGGGCATTGTAAAACAAACAAAAGTGGCATAATTGGCCACAAAATTGGTCCCCACCACCCCACCTTAAATTTATAAACCCCCATTGGTTTCACAACAACAAAAGGCCATCAATCATCATCCTTGATATATTACTAAGGGTTCAAAAACATTACATCTGTGTTTTGCATGAAGTTCAGTTGTTGTTGTTGCCTTATTTGGGGGGGGGGGGGGGTGTACTTCATCACATAAGTCCCGGAACAATAAAATAATAATAATAATCTAATTGAGAGAAGAAAACAAAAGTGAGAGGTTTTTCAACAAGTGGAGCCACTATTACCCCTCTATACTTCTTCCCTTTCCCAAGGAGAGGATAAATAGAGAGGACTTGTGTTGCATCCCCAGCATATTGTGGGAAAGGGGGAAGATCCTAACAAGTGCTGAAAGGTTAGCCCTCCACATTGTGAATAAAACCAAAGGAAAAAAAACAAAATCCCCCTTCCCCCCTTTCCCTAAGTTTTGGTGCCAATGTCAAAATATGAGACCGTGTTGATTAACCAAAGGTTCTCCCTTCTCTAAATAGGGTACGCTTCTCCCTTCTCTAAATAGGGTACGCTGCGCCATACATGAAATCTTCTGGATCAACTTCTTAAGGATCAACAAGATTAGTAATGCAATTTGTGCCAAACATCCCAACAAATTAGTGTGTGTGTGGTTTAGTTGATTTTAGCTCTAAATAGGGATGTTAGTTTCAAACATGAATTTTCTTGGTTAAACTTGATGAGGCTCAAGTTTAGAAGGTGGACACCCACATCCATTTTGATCATGAAACATTGGCAAGATTTGTGTCAAAAATATCACAACAATTCAAATTCAACACGTGTTGGCTTATTGTTTTTGCTTGTTGTTTTGCCTCAATGTTTTTGTTAATTAATGTGGAATTTTTTTCCTCAAAGGAGAAGAGTGCTCTATAGCTTTTTATCCATACATCCATCCATCCATCTGTCCCATTAGTGACCGGATTTATTTATGTGAGTAGAGTTATCCGTAAAGTCTTGCGATTAGGGAGCGAGAACGGTCAGTTTCAGCATAATAGGGCATCAAACACGTGACTGGGAAAGAAAAGTTTACAAAACGAAATAACTGCGACCCAAACTAGTTTTTCCAGCAATTTTGGTGGTAAACTAAGTTTCATCCTGTCTTTCCTTTTTCCTGAGCACCTCCACTGCTGCTACATATATTTTCACTGCTCCTACCTGTACAACTACTATAATTACGGTCGAACCTTGTGCATTAAATGCTGAGTTTCAGTATTTCATACTGAGATTTAATCAAATTTCCTTAGTTTGCAAGACACCACTGAAATAGGGGCTAGGGAGTGAAAGCAGGCCCAAAGACAGGGTGAAGAGAGGGTAGACTCTAGTGTTTGGAGAAGTTTATAATCATGGTTCTATGTTGGGTCAAGTTGTTTTTCCCTTGGGCTCCACGGGTCTGTGTCGGTTTAGAGTCTCAAGTGCTCTCTTTTACAGCCACGTGTGTTATGTTTGAGGATCCACAAAAGGAAGTGATGGGCACGTGCTTACTCTTGGCTTTAAGAATTTAATATCTACTACTTTAGGGTACCCAAAATTTAGAAAGTCTGTAATATTAGAGGACCAAATTCATGAACAATCCAGATTTCCATGCAATTGTTTTGATCAATTGTAAATGGTGGATCAGAATTTGGCACCTATTTCTCACCCCACACGAGGCAAGGTAAAATTGAAGGGTGTGTGAAAAAGGACCCGTACGAACAATAATTTGCTTTATATATAAAAAGAAACATGAGAATTTCAAAACCTTGCTTAAATGTGATCAACAAATATGGAGCATGATGTTTGCCCATTAAATTAAAGAGAGGAAATCATAAATGTCAATTTTCAACAAGTCATGTTTTTTTAAATAATCACAAAATGGATTTTACACAGCCAAATCTAATTAGGGTTTATTGATATTGGTAGAGGTTTGTCCCATGTACCACAGTAGTCCAAAAAGATTATTATGCTCACTGTTTTGCAAACTTCATAGCTTACATTTCTTTCATTTCCATTGCTACAATTGAACGGACAAAAGTGAAGTCTGTTCTAACAAGGGGTGAGCCAAATCTAGAGGCCAAGCAGTTCATGTTTCCAGGGCTACTTGGAGGTTTGAATGTTAGATTTTGGATGGAATGACACAATGAATTTGAATGAATCTCCAAAGGAAGGGCTTTCACATTCTTTCAGTCATTCAAGCCGTATAATGACCCAATAGGAGATTTTTTATAGTTGGTAAAGGTGTTGGGGTGTAGTTGGGTATAGTACCTATTCAATATGAGTTTCTCAGTTGCAATGGATTCAGACACCATTGCAAAATATAAGTAAGAAATTGCCAATTATCAAGAAGGTTAGCCCTCTTATTCAACTATCAATTTTATTCAAGCCATGAAAATTCTTTGGCATTAGTTTTCATTTTCAATGGAATTTTCACATGAAAAAAACACGCCAATTTTGTGTAAAGTTTACTTATTTGACAAGACACTCATTAGAAGCCTTCCTAGATGCTTAATGGGTTGTGTGTTATAGGGAAAGCACTCCCAATTGAGCCCAATAGTGAACAAAGGCTTGCCTAATGTATGGAAGGATTTTTTGTACATTGTAATGTCAATAAATCAAAGAACCAGTCCCCATTGTTATAACTTTGGTAGTTTGTCTTCATGCTGTAGAAAGGGTTTTTCATGAAAAAAAATGGCCCAAATTTGCCAGATTTTGAAGGAATCCAAATCCAAATCTCCAGATTTTTACGATAAGCTTCAATAGGTAGCCAAGAATATTAAAAGATTTTGTTTATTTCTACTTTAATATCTAATGTCTAGCCAAATTTGGCTAAATCGTCTTATGGATGATCGCCACTTCAGTTACATCAAAAATTTGAAAAAAAAACAAATCTTGCTCCAAACACACTAAAGTATGACAAGTTCTTAATATCATAATGTCCTTTCATACACATGTAAAAACTCACCCTCATGCACAATGTCATCATTGTTATACTTGTATATGGTTTTTCATTGATTCAAATTTTGTTAAGCTTTATGCTACATAAAGCTTTCAAAAGGGGGCGTTATTGAAATTTAGGCCCACCTTCACCTATCACTTTAGGCAATGAACCCTCACTTCAATAATTTCCTATTTTGCAAGCCTTATCTACCACATCAAACTCTTGAAGAAATTTCATTGTGTATTTAGAAAGCACTTTATATCAATACAAAACTAACAATATTTTCATGTTTCCTAACATAAATATTGATTAGGGTAGCAATAAACCTTACACATGAGGTGCCTCCTACCTTAAAACCTAAAAATCCTTTTAAGGAGTAGGTATAAGAAATTAGAACCAATATTGTTGTGCGAATATTTATTTTTAAGGAAATGTGTAGTCTTGAGTATTATATATTTTATAGCTTTGACTACCTTTTTAAATAAGGTTTTGAATTTTTTTTAATATTTAAAAATCTCTAAGTATATATGGTTCAATTTATTTTCCCCAATTCATGGCATATATTAACTATAAGGTTTAAGGTTGTTGAAATGGATGTGGTTCTTGATATGGTTAAGATTTAGGGTTATGATTTCAAAAGTGCTCATTTGATTCAAATTGACATGAATTGCATTATCTAGCTTTCCTATGATTCACACATTGTTACAAAACTTACAAAAAGACATTAAAATACATATGTGCATAGTATGTAACCAAAAACTGATATAGAAGCTTTGATCTATAAATTCAAAATCTTAACATTTTATATATAATCTTTGACCCCAAACATCACACAAACTTACCTTGACCAATGCACATGATAACCAAAACATACACAGTTGCCATCAAATGACTTGCACATCATAAAATTAAAAGCAACAAAACCAATGAATAATTTGAAAATGAAAAGACATGGACAACATAATGCAAATTTTGTCAATAGAAAACACACAGGGATAAAAAAAAAATAACAAAATTGACTTAACATTCCCAACCGTGTTTGAAGTTTGAAAACCAAGGTTTTTCAAAATCATGCCCATTTCATCATTGGATTATGTTTTCCAATGTAAATAAGTTGTGGTTCAATGTTGAATCCACATTGCCAACAATCCATGTGCACCTCTACCCTAATTACAAACACAAACCCATTATCAAAACATTTTTATAGAAACAAAAACACCCACCAAACTAAGGGGTTCTTGTGATTTATTCATTGCACATGTAATCATTGAAATAATTGTAATTCATTTTGCAAGTTGAAATGATTGTATCCTTGGCTAACATAACTTAACCAAAGAAGAAATCATCCTCTTTAGCTATTATTAGTTGTGTTGGACCTTGGTAGGGTTTTAATGATTATACACCTACAATAAAAAAAGACATATGATTTTAACATTGTATTTTGTAACAATTGAATTGCCCATGAAGTTTTGAATATATTTCATGTTTTTGTAATGAAGGTCAAGCATGATTGTTAACATGTTGTGGGACTTGGAATGATTGTAAATCGTTAAAAAGGTCAATAATGACATCAATATCCTCACAACTTGCACCATCATCTTTTGCTTAAATTCTTGCAATTTTGAATCAAAATCACCATGGATTAATGGTTGATTCAAAGCTTCAATGTTGGCCACATTAACCTTCATAGCAATGCACAAAGTGAAAGAAAAAATAAGTGCATTTGATAAGCAACCAAAACCTTCGAATTTGGTTTAATCACACATTGGTTGACAATAAGGAACAATGTAATAGTAATTGCATGAGCCATTGCCCAATTACTTTGGCCCACTAACATTTTAAAAAGCAAATATAAAACTTGTTGCCATCCATAACATATGGAGATTACATTTTGGTATCCAAAAGTTTTTTTAACAAGATAATTTTTGAAACAAATCACATTTTCATGAGAGTTTTGAGCATCCTTGTTGTTAAGCAAACCAAATGAATTAAACATAATTTTATTCGGTTTGCCATCATTACACTAAATGTATTTGGCACCTCAAAACCCTAACAATCACATGAGTGGGGTTCCAAGAACTATTAATAAAAATGACAAACATAACAAACATGTCATAGCCAATGTGTGACATCCTAAAATGAAAATAAGTTGTGCATGTAATACATGAAGTACAAGTTGGGAAAACTTATTTCTCCTTGGTTTTTGTCATAATATTTGGGAGTATCTCATTCACCATCTACCATTGAGATGGAAAATGTACCCATTCACATTAATGGATAACTAAATGTTTCAACAATGGATTTTCAGCAAATGACAAAAGACAATATCCCTTTAGAATGTATAACATCAAGTATTCCAAAAAAATCATGATGTGTAAGGTCAAACTTGTTATAAGGTTGTTAGCTACCCAAAAATAATTGTAACTTGAAGAGGAAGGACAATTTTCCTCTTATTTGCAACTTGTTTTTCAGTTATACAAATTTCCATGGTTTGCAAAAAAACAAAATCCCCACATCCTAGAAATTTCGAAATATTCATTTAAAGTGTGTTTTTAAACATATTTGTGCCATGGTCTTTCTTGTAGCTCAAAAGCCTTTTGTTTTTCCCTTTGGACAAATTCCAAGCATCAAATTACATTACAATAGGGTGGCACATAACACATTTGAACATTTGTGGATTGTAAAAAATTATTGCAACATAACCATAGATAATAAAATAACCTCAATAATCCAAGATGTGATGAAAATGATACCACAAATTTTGATTGGTTCAAACTTGTGGAATGAGAAGTTGCCAAGTTGCCTCCAAGTCAAGATTAGATGCCCATTTTAATCCAATCGAGGGGTGAACCCATTGGGGTGTTAGTTGATTACATAAACTCATCTTGTTCATCTACCATCTTTTTTATAATAATGGGTGTTGCATTTGTTGATGTCATCTTTTCCACTGCAAGCATATATAAAGCATTTGAAAAAACATGAATAATTACATCTAGGAAAAAAAATTTGGATAACACAAGAACTTAAAGCAAAAAATAAAAATAGAACTTGGAAACTTGGAAAAAATATTTTGGAGTAGCAAAATGTAGGTACAATGTCACCACAACAAAATGTAGGCAAAATGAAATGACAAGAAAGCCATCAAAACAAAATGTTAGCACAATGAACAATTGTTTTATGCAAACTATAGGTGTGATGCAACCATGCGCATGATGGGCATAACAACAACAACCAAAGAACCAAAAAAAAATGACCATGGAAAAAACTTGTTTTAAAACCATGAAACGCAAATGTGATGTAACAATGCAATCATGAGCATGATAAAATGCAAACACAATGAAGTGATAACAACAATTGAATTTCTAATGTTCTTGTAAACAAAACAAAAACCCTACAAAACCCTATCTTGTGAACATGTGAACGTGAACGGTGGGCACATGAACATGAACAAATGGGCCCAAACGAATGTTTTTAAGAATATCATGCTGATGTCGACGAAATGTTTTTTGACACATGGGATAGAATATTTTGCCACATGGCCATGGATGGATGATTTTTTGGATTAAAAATGGATGATAAATAAAATGGATGAACTTTTATAAAGGATGGATGCCAAACCTATGAAAAATCATGTATGACCCACTATCTCACTCATAAAGGGTGGAATAAATTCATGTTGGTTTTATCTTGAAAAACACAACACATGAAATGTTGGGAAATACTTCAAGTTATACTACATATTTTTTTAATATGAATTTTAGCAACATTTAAACCATTTAGAATTTTAAACTAAATCCAATTCAATGGCATATAAACCTATTGACCCACCAATAGGTATGTGAGTCCAACCACTCTATTAAGAGCCACACATGCCCCCTTCGACCACTATTTTATTCTTAAAATCTTCTTGGAATCTTTTTAATATGTCTTTCAAAAAAATATTTAGAATATATTTAGAGTTTTTTTAATACCATTATGTTAAGGTGTATATTTTAAAATATCTAGAAATATGTCATCGAAAATATTCTCAAATTGTACTTTTAGTATCAAAACTACTTTAAGTTGTTTTTATGCAACTTTTAAATAGTGGTTACAAGAATTTATAATTCCTTATACATATTTTTCACTCATTAAATTGATTCCAATTTTTTATGACATGTCCATTATGTATTCACATTAACATTTTATTATATATATATATATATATATATATATATATATATTACAATCCAAAATTCAAAAAAATAAGTAGTGGTTAAGACTACTTTTGGTACATGTTAGTATGATTGCACCCATGTGCCAATCCATATAGTACCCATTCATCACCAAAATGCATGTGCCCATTAAAAATTGAAACAATACCTTATTACAAGCCTATTGACCCACCAAGAGGTATGTGCTAATCATCCATACACTACCCATTCACCACGAAGAGGCATATGCCCATTAGGAATTGGAACAATACCAAATAGCCATTAACATTTTGCATTGTTTATAACATTTCAAGTTATTTGTTATTTTCATTCACAATCTCAACCTTTTACATCTAACACCATTTTTTGTTATTTGGACAATCAAATTGCATTTTCCCCCTATACTATTAATTTCCTTGATCTATACCTAAATTTTCATTTACTCCACCCACTCTTACTGTTTAGCTACATCCTTGTTACCTTTAAAACGTGTTTGCAAACATGAAATCTTTAATCTACAATGGGAAGAAGAAAATCAACACCAAATGTCAGACCAAACACTTTGGAATCAATGATTGAATATACATTAATCTCAAACATACTAGATAAAATTTGTGAAATGACAAAAAATTTGTTGGAATATCCAAGAGATGATACCAGACTAAACCCCTATGCACCTTCCCCCATACAATGGTTTCAATACATTGTTGTCTTGGTTTTATATTCATGGATGTTAGCTTTTATGATGGTTGGACCTTCATTGTCAATGATTTCTTTTTTTTTCCATCGCTTAAAATAAAAATTTCCACATCCTTTGCTAACTTTGATATCTCCTTTCCATTTTTCACTTATTTTATTTTATTTTCATTGAAGGACATTGATTACAAAGTCCTGTATCAAATCTTTCATTGCAATTTCATGCCAACTAAATGACGAACTTTTTCTTAGGCTTCTTAGTGGGGTGAAGAGCTATTTATACTATTATTTTCCAATTGCTCCTTCGCAAATGCTTGCATCGCTAGGATATTCTAACGGATTGTTCCTTGCCTTCTCTCCGTTGTTTTTTCTAACATCATGATCATTGGTAGACCCCTACAATTTAACTCAGATTAACTCAATCCCTTTTGAAATGTTTTCCTTTTTCATGTTCAATCACTCTTTTAAACAACAATAATTCATATCCATTATCAATATCTTTTTTAAGTACTTGCATGCATTGTGGTATCTTGATGTAGGTTGTCGACATTTTATTAAATATTGTTTCCCAACTAACTAAGTAAACAAGACTTTTCTACATTCAATTGTTTTTTTCTCTTTCAAAGACTGTTGACCAAGTGATATTTTGAGCTCATTTTTCTTGTGTTGTGAACATTTCATGTTCATAAACATCTCTTATCCAAGTTAGCCTTTAAAAAAAAACCACACACACTTTTACATTCATCCACATTTGTGCAAGCTATGAATATGCATGTCATTGTTGATAATGCATTATTATTATGTAATGCACCTTATCGCATGAACATCTAAACGTCACCAAGAAATGTTCTAATATTGGAAATTTGAGTTCACATCCAATTGAAAGAATTCATGAAATTGTCTTATTCTATAAAAAAAAATTGTGACCAACGAAATCATTTCCTTTTAAACTTCATGAAATTGTCTTATTCTATAATTTTTTTTTGCGACCAATGAAATCATTTCCTTTTAAACTTTCCAAACTTTTAACAAACATATTCTTTTTGAATGGAGTTCTTTCACTTGTTTACAACTACCACTGATTTGCTTACAAAAACAAGTTACATACACTAAAATATTATTTAATGGAATACAAAAAAATTCAAGAAATGCAAATTATGTTTAGTGCCAATAAACCCTAACACTTGAACTTCTAATATTGTTCTATGTCATCTACATAGTTTCACTTCAAAATGGAGTATTTGCATTTAAACATTTGAGATTATAAACTTTTCTAGGCATTATGCTCATCCTTCTTCTAATTATCACTTTTTTTGTCTTTCATTGTGTTGAACATACTAAATAGAACCAACTTCTTTCGGTGTGTTATTCACATCATTGGAACCTATTTTTGTCCTTGGTGTTGCCAATTTTGAACCTTCCTCTTCCTCATTTGTCATGTTTTCTTCTAGGCTTTGTGTCTTTGGAATGGTGCTTTTGTCTTCTTCATCTGACTTTGTCAGCCCGCCATCTACGCATGCTCTAGAGTCCTCCTCCTCTACCTCATTAATAGTTATATTGGCCTCCACCAACTAGTCCATTTCCTTGTTATATGCAAGAATTGGTGTTTCATATGGATCATCCTTTGCATTTGAATTGTTTCTAGGCCATTTCTTTTCTAAGATTGAATCGTTTTTCTTTTAGGTACATTGATTTGAACAAGTAACTACATTGTCAATGAAATCTTGTTCTAAAATTTCTATTTGTTGGGTGTGTTGGCCATGGATTATCTCCTAGTGGTTGTGGTAAGCTACGTAGAAACTTTGGGATAAACATTTTGATCACTATCCCATATATCTTATAATCTTGCAAGTGGTTAGTAGATGCCCAATATCCAACCTTTGCTTGAAACTCTCCATCTACATTCTTTAGTTGTCTTTTCTCTACAAATAGGTACAAATCCAAATTTGATGGTGTTCGACAAGAGTAATGTGGATATGGGTATCATGACATGATGCAAATGAAGTTCTTCTATTTTATTTTTCTTTGATGGAACCCTTCAATTATGAAATGCAACTGGATTGATTGCACAAAATAATCCAAGTTTAGGATCATGTCTAGTTGGTGACATATTTATAGTGGTCCACTATAAGTATGCACTTAATTCTAGCATAACATCTTTGCTTTTGATTGGACCATTTGGTTGGTAGTCATGAGTTTAGAACAGTAGCATTTGCTAAAACTACTCCAAATGGGAGAACAACTACATGTGTTTTAATTGCCACAAAAACAAGTATTGTTCGTTAATTAATGATTGTTTGTTTCAACAATCACTAAGGATTTGTTTAATGTTCAATGTTTCTCATTTTTATTTTTATTTTTCTAATGTTAATATTTTCTTTTGCAACCACACAATTTGAATAATTTTTATTATCACATTTATTAAACCACAATGTAATGGGAATAATCAAATTTTGGTTCTTCAATCATTTGTCAACAAGTTTTTCTTTTCGACTATCGTACAAGTCTCATGGTTTTAGGGTTGGCCCTATCATATAACGATTCATTAATTATTTTAACATTTTGTTCCTGAATTTAGGTGGCACTTGGGCTTGCCATCCTAGAATTGCATATAGTCATCTTTGGGGCTTCATGAACTTTGTTGAGAGCAAGTTGCTAAGTCTTACCAAATCCTCTATCAATAAATCGCTCAAGAGGCTTGTAAGAAAATGTTCTAAAACTGGTTTTTTCAAATTCACACATTCTTTGAAAAATCCATGGCATGTGTAAACATCACCAAATTTTTATCTTCCATATCTTCCTCAAACATGTGTACACTTTGTTTAAGCAATTCAATATTTTCTTTGTCTATCTTTGCATTAACCCATCACCATGCCGCCCATTCATTTGTTTTGTCAATTACTATTTTCCATTTTGTTCCCCATGTTTTAATTTCGAGCAAAAGTTGATTGTAGGGTTCAACCTTCAATGGATGTTAACAAATTGTATGTTTTGAAAGTAAACATTTTGAACCTGCTTGTGAAAATGATCAAGTTGTGACTAGATGATACCCATCATTATTGATATTTTCAAATAACATTGTCCAAAAAAAATTCCTTGTATAATCCATGCATTGTGGTGTTATTATCGATCTAGATTGTTTAATCTAGTCTAGTCACCATACCTTTATTTTGGATTAAACTATGAACCATGACTAGCACCATTAACTTAAATAAAATGATACTACAACCACATAACATTATTTGCAAGGAGAAAAAAAGTTTTTTGATATCTCAATACATATGTATGCCTTATTGTCAATGTGGATCAAGAAACTATTGCCAATCAAAAGAAAATAGGAATGCTTTCAAGAACAATTGCAGGACAACAAAAGATAAGACAAATTACTCTTCGAAGTATGTCATGCTTGAATTATAACTCAAGCAACTGAACAGATAACAAAACCATTATGACCAATGGCATACTAAACATGGTTGTTCCATTAGGTTGATATTATAGCGTATGCATGGAAACATTGGGTGCTTGTAGAATGAAAAAGGGTTGACAATATGAGGGCAAACTATGAACAAACACCCAACAATGCAATATGAAGGATGAAATGTAAGTGGACAAAAAAAAGTTATAAGTTGGGATCCAATTTTCTAGCAAACAATGGTGATTAGTTAAGTTGCTATGTTTTCTACCTACCTACTAACAACCCATAAGCATGTTGTTAGTAGGAAGGTAGTAAAGTAGTATTTGACAGTGTTTGAACCATATAGTTATCTAGAAGTTACAATTTCTCATTCCAAAATCTTTACATTTACCATAATTGATTGCCAAGTTGAAACCAAATATTACCTTAGTAAAGGTTCATCTAGAAGTGAGTAATAATGGGAATGGAAATCATAGTGCACTAGGCACGAGGGCATGGAAGCAAAGTAGAATGGATATTGAGCTTATGCATTAATGATGGATTCCATCCTATCGTTGATGCCAATGATACAAAGAATGGATTTTTTTTTAAATGCCCTGATGGCCTTTAAAAAAAAATTATGTGGCCAGTTTGAAATATCGGGCACCTTATGGTTAGCACCAACCATAGGAGGAGCCTTATGGTCAGCACTAACCATAGGAGAACCTGTGTTTTCGACACTAACCATTGAATAGGCCCATTGGTTGGCAAATATTTTAGGAGGATGTTTATGGTGGGCACCATCCATAGGAGGAAACAATGATTGATCTATTTTTATATTACAAAGGCTCTACTCAGAGTTGAAGGCAGAATTCAACCAAGATTTTTTTTGGAGCCCAAAAGTTGAAGAAATTGAAAATGACACTACAAACCAGATGCATATTGATATTGCTTTTGGTGAATTTGCAATCAATATGTTTGAAGAGTGTAATGACATTTGAGGAAAACAACAAAAATGAATTCAACTCACGAAAGAAGTTGAAATAAAACATGTAGAGATTTTGTATTGCAAAAGAGTCACTATGAAACATGTTACAAGATCTGGAATTCAGAAATGTGCTCACCTTCTAGCCTTCAAATGAAGCTCTAAACCCAAACTAAAAAAAAAGAATAAATAATGTAGCATTATCATTCTGATGCTTCCTTGTTTATAAAATCCAAAACCCGACTATCAAATATTACACGACCACTTGAGGAGGGTGGAGATGGTAGCAAAATCTGTAGCCTAACAATGTCCTCCACATAACTAGGTAGCGACAAGCTTTGAAGGGGGGCTAAGGATAAAATTACTATACAAATAAAAGGGAACTATGGCCGACCCCATCTGACAGATATCTTTGCAAATGGAGATCGCAAAAGAAAACATCAACAACAATGCAAAGTTTCACAAATGCAACAAAGAAATCAAGCAAGCAAGCCCAAAGTTTTTGGGAACCTGGAATAGCTATTGTGCTCAGCTTTGAACTCAGAAGGAACTTCCTATGACATTGTGAAGGAGCTGGCAAGAAAGTTGCTCCAGTGGGACCAATAGCTTACTGAGAGCGTTGTTGTTTTTTTGAATTCTTTGAGAAACAGATCAGAGTTTGTTTTCATCAATCCCAACTCCAAAGGGCAATGTGGTTGTGGAGAATCTTTCACCACATGACTTCCATACCAAATTTTTTGTCTGACTTTTATCTCAGGGGTTCAGAAATGAGACCATTTAAAAGCAGATGACTCAAACACACACCCGAAACAAGTAGGGATCAGGAATGCAAGTCACTGCAGATTATCTTCAGCTCAATTTACATGAGGGGGAAAGCTCAATCTTGTCAGCAGACACTGACACGAAAAGAGAGGAAAGAAGCAATTTTGTGCAAATAGACATTCTGATCTTTCATCAAACATTGGACTTTTAGGTCAGAGAATCATCAGATGCCTATTTCTGTTGCAAATTGGCCTCTGTTACTTGTGCTTACTCTTCTTCATACATGTGCAACAGCATGTCACATAATTTTATGCCTGTGATCGTTGAAGTTGTATATAGAGAAGAGAATGAACTGTTTGTGCTAAAGGGAGAGGAGAACTGGAAGAGCAGCTAGAAACTTGATTTTGCATGGCTCCCAGTTCAAAACTGCAGTGAATTTCCTTGTCCACCTAGTATCATGTCCTGGTCAATTTTTGTATGTAAAACTTGAGCAGTCATTTTTTTTTCTCTTATAAATGCTGCATTTGTGACCTTCCTAATTAGTCATCTGTGACCTATCTGTAAACCTTTCAATTTATTTCCTTTCAATTTATATTTATCTCAAATTGACAAATCTCATTTTGCATGCAAACACTCATATAATAATCAACATTTAGCACATTAGAAACTGACCAATGGCCTTGGGTTTGAATGAGGATACATTTCTTCACCATAAGAAGAGTCAGAATTGTTTTTGCAAATTGCCCATGGGTGTGCATTTGGCATGCAACCTTAGAACTCTTAGCTTTCCTTCTGATAGATTAATGGCATTTTGATATTCTAAGGTTTTTTAAAACTAAATTACCTTGTTGACAAACCCAAAGTTTGGAATTTCTAATGGTGGAGCCTTGCCTATAGACATTCCTTCTTCCATTCAATGTGAGTCTTGCTTGACTTCTTTGTCCAAGTTATTGTTTTTGCAGATTAACTTGGGTATTCTTCAAATTGACCTCTCAAAAACCAACACAAACTTTTTAGATCATTGCAAGCATATTGACATGCTTTGCTAAATGCCCCTAAAAACAAGTTCCTCAAGCCAAGGAGCACACCATGGAGACTCTTAATTTCTACAAAACATGGTCAGCACAAATGAGGGTCCAATTTTTCTTGTAGGTTCTATTGGAGGATCAAGGTTCATAGCTTGAGTTACTAATCGAGCTTCAAAAGTGCCAACCCTGAGTCTAAACTAACAACAAAGTTTACAAGAACATATCCACAAACAAAGTTTTTGGAAGAGAGTCAAAGGTTGTCAAGCACAAATTCTTCTTGCATGTTCTGATGAAAGTCATGTATTGAGTTACCAACTTTGATTGAACTTTGAAAGAACACTGAATTTGAGCAACAAACACATTGTGACACATTGAGACAACACAAGAGAGCACATGAACATCAAAGAAAGCAAGGGATGTGACTTTGTAATTTCATATGAAGAATTGCCAGCCAAGTTTACTTTCAGTCAATCCAAAACACCAATGTTGTGGAGCTCATTTAGGTGAATCTACAATTTCCAACAAAAGTCTGTCCTAGCTAACTTCCATTCAAGTCACAAGCACCGCACAAAAATTTAAGTTCCTCAATCAAGACACTATAGATTTGTTACAGAAAGAATTGAGGCCAAAAGCCAAATCAGAAGTGCCATGTCTATGATATGTCCTCTTGCAAATCTGAGTAGCAACCACAATCATTGAAAGTGAAGAAGAGCCATTTGCAAAGGAGTGCAAAAGAAAATGAAAAAAAGGTTTATGGTTTAGAAATAGCTGGGTTGGATGAAAGCTACAAATTTTGCATGGAAGGGAAAAAGTTGAGTATCACTTTGCATCGAAGCGACCAATAGACCAATAGGTTTTGGTTGGGTATCTAGAAACTGCATAGTAGGCAGGTCGGGTCTCTACTCGGTTTTCGAATAACCTGGTTGGTAGGTTATTCATACCTTGCCCTAGAGCCAGCTGCATATCTAGGTCATTTTTCAATATCCAACCAACACTGGTGAGAACTTGTGAGGTCTTGTGTGTGAGTCGCCTCATAAAGAATTTTGAACTTTTTTGGAAACATAGAAAGAGATTAAAGAAGGCATAACCCACTAGCAAATGCACACTCAAAAAGTCCATAGCAAACTTTACCAAAATGCTCTCTGGATGTTTGAAGAGCAACTACATCCTTTCATTGTGAGATGTGTTCCTGGCATTTGCACAAACTATTTTATATTCCAATTTCATTCCCAAGAAGAACTACAATTTGTTTTTGGACCTTCATTTGTCTCAAGAACATAAACTCCAGCTCATTAATTATGTGCAAGGGATCTAAACAATTCTTGCATACCACAACCTAGCAAGTCCTCAGATGTAAAAAAAGCATCGACTTTGCATGTATTCTTTCGGAAATATAAACAACGTTTTGATGTTTCAGTAACAACACGTTTTGTGTATGCAATTGCAGACATCAGTATAGAGGGTCAAAATAGGCTTGTGTTTGCCTGCTGGGTGTTGGGAACAAAAGTTTTGTGATGAATGAGATTGTTAGCATTGGAACCCTTGAATTGTTTTGAAGAGTTGTATTGAATATTTAACTCCATAAAATATGTTGTAAAATAGGCTTTAACAGGCTTCTGTGATCAGCATTGCTATGAATTAGCACCTCAAAATGTACTACGGAATGATCAAGTCCCTGGCCATTTTGTTTTGGTAAGGCATTGGGTGAACATAATTCCAGTGAGGATGATTTCATCGGAGCTGGTTAAGGTGGGATGGGCTATAGTGCATAATAGGCTCACTTGGCGCTTTACCTAAAGGTAATGGGCAATGCGGAAACCACTCCATGACATTATTGCCAGGGGTGACAGATTCAATAATCAAAAAAATAAATTCATGTCCAACAGAGATTTTGATCCCTATTACAAAGTGATTGTATCAGAAGATTATGTCATATAATGTGGTCAAGAAGATGATATAATCTGCCCACCTGTGACCTTGATGTTGTAATAGGCTGCCATAGGCTTTGGAATCAGCAGCAAAGCATCCCAGAGAATCTGGTTCCACAATGGGGGGACATGGAGAGCGCCTGAGGCTGGAAGACGAAGAGTTGCAGACAGAGATGAATGAATCCCCCAACGACTGACTGACGCTTCATGTTTTGGTTGGGGAAAATTTCTCAGATTTCCTGAGCTTTGGGATCAGTGGAGCTGGATTTCTGCCAAGAATCATCTCCATCTTTCTTCAAACTCAGATGGGTTTCGTGAATTTCAGATCCAAGCATTGGCTCAAACGTGTCTAGCAGCTCATTTGCAGTTCTAGAACTGCAAATGTGATGGAGATTCAGGAAGAAGACTTGGTGGTGCTCAGGAATGAAGGCAGCAGAGCTTCAAACATGACCAGCATTGGACTCAACAACATGTGATACCTACCACACACACTTGTTTTGATCACAGATCATGGCCATGGGTACGAAGATCCTTGATCAGAGAGATTCAGCATTTTTTGGGTTTTTGTAATGCTTTGTGTCTGTGCTATTTGTAGCATTTCTTCTTCTTCTTCTTCTTCTTCTTCTTCTCTTGAATAGTTTTCTTCTACTGTGTACATCATGTAGATCCCTCCTTTTTCCTCTTCCTTCCTGAGCATAAGCGTGTTCAACAAAGATCCTCTTGAAGGTTTTCTTTAGTGTCGTTCTTTTGTGATCAGACAGACCATTTGTTTCTGACCCATTCTTTTTTACATCTTCCGACAATTTCCTTCAAAGTGAAGAAAAGGCCAAAGCTCTGTATGCATACATTATGATAAATTTTCTTTTGTCCAGGCTGCATTTTTTTAAAAGACAAACGGCTACAAGCACCAAGGAATCAAAGTTTTTGAAAGAAAATAAATTTAGGTGAATTTAGGTGCAACCAATTTTTCTTGCTGCTTAAAGGAACTTTTGTCAATAGAAAGAAGTTTGGGGTAGCATTTGTCTTAAGAAGTCATGAGAATGTGGTAGAGTCACGTGCCATCTTTAGGGTTGCTTTGAATCTCATAGGGTAGTGACATATTTGGGTGAGCAGTGGCTGAATCATATCTGCAGAAGCACGAATTTGCACAGTACCGATGGCAAACTTCAAATTCCACATATGGAAGATTCTATGCAAAGTGTGACAAAGAGGTAAAATCCTATGCCATCATGAATCGTCTCTTTTTCTCTACAGATTTATGCATTTGGGGGTGGGTTGATTTCAATCTGACATAACACCATTTTCCAATATGATGGAACCTGATCTAAATATTCTATGTTGGTGCTTTGTCGATTCAGGTCATGAAGCAGACAACAGTAGTTCACAAAGACTGTGCCAAAAAGAGTATGGAGTTAAGCACACAGCTCGAGCTTTCCAAAGCACAGCTTGACATGATGAGGCTCCCTGGTGGCCACTGCCGCCTCTGCACAAATGGTTTGACTTCTCAAACTCTTAAATTCTCATACTGTGTAATATAAAGATTCCTCAATCTTTACAGTTTTTTCAGTGCTCTTTGATTGTTGCTTTGCACTATGCCATTCTCACTCTCCCACCATCTCTTTCTTTCTCTTTCTCTGGAAGGTCCTAAATGGCATGGTAATAGCCCATAAAGCATGGCTATGGACTAGGTGAATGAATGCCCAACTTTCTCAAATCCTTGACTACAAGTACTGTCTTTCTCTGTCTTTCTGTCAATGTACTCTATCTAAAGAGGGTGCTGGGTCTATGGCCAGAAGAAGGCTATGAAAGCAGTGTCTTAGGAGTAACCACACATGCGTACACAAACACATACACACAGTGTCTCTCTCTCTCAAATCTGCTATCTCCTCCAAATTGGTCAATTGTTATTGGCTTTCATAATATCTCCTGGAGAGTGATTTTTCTCGTGGAAAAATGTTGGCCTACATGAAGATCATATTGAGACGCCAAGGCCAGTTTCTTCGAGGGTCGGGCTGTCTGATTGCTTGCCAGAACCAGAGCCCCCACAAAACCCAGATCCATTGGTTTCTGTAACAACCAATGCAGGGATGCGTTATGAGATCCAGACACTTGAAGACCACATGAAGAATGCACATCCGCGTCTTGCCAAGTGAGTAACGAGTCCAAATTTCACAACCACCCACCCACCAATTTTCTGAAGAATTCCTGATGATTGTTGTATGGAAATGTTGGGGTTTTTGCACCAATTGCTATTATTTCCTTACAAAAGTTATTATTGCCCTGGTTTAACATCCTTATAAGCAATAAGGATGTTATCAGTGAAGGATGGGCTACATCTCCATCAACCCGTCCAAGTAATTTGGATCATGTCTCAGGAGGGCGCACCTTCTGGAATTGGCCTACTATGGCCTGTTCAATGGTGTTAATGTCAGGTCGGTTGTGGTTTCAAAGCAGGTAGGTTGCTAAGAAAAATAAATTTAGGTGCCAGAATCAGCTGCAATGGGCTAATTCTGTTTACCTCTCAATACAGCTACTGGTTGGCTCAATCAGCTGCCCCTGCCATTTTAACATGGTGTATTGTCAGTTTTCTAGACTCACTCAAATGAGTAACTTGCAGCCGAGAAGGATGGTATTTTGCCTCTCCAAAAGAAAAATCATACAATTTTACTCCCCACAGCACTGAGGCGGCTTCTTATTCTTCTTCTCCACAAACCCATGAAGAATACATACCACAAAGCCAGCGGAAACATGGGGGCTGCGGTGGCAGATATCCAATTGGGAGCAAGGCAATGTTTCCATGCAGAAGAAGCATTGTTCTCCCAAGTCAACGCTACAACTTTTACAAACAATTTGGTACCTTTCAAATAATCCTTTGCTTTCTTTAACATGAATTGAGAGGGTACTTAGAAAAAAGAAGTTCAGGATTAACCCTCCTCAAGGTTTAGTAGAGAATTAATACATGGGGGAGCTGGGTGGGGGTTTGTGTGTGGTTGAACATGAAGGTTTTGCAGGGCACGGTGCCAAAACAAGTCATGGATGGCATGCAAAATAGATCACATCCGGATATGTGTTTGAATGTGAGAGGTTTGTGGGGCAAGGCGCCAATACAACAAGTATGGAATTCTGAATGGGAGATACCTAAGGCATTATTAGGACATACCTACACTATGGTTTTATTGCATTGGAGAATTGGACGAATGTTTTGAGAATGCTAGACCTTTGGATAGGCGTTGTATGTCACTTGTTAATCAACAATTTGATGGGTGCCACACGGGTCCACTTGTGTCACCTTGTTGCCCTTAGATATGCTTTGAGCTAGGGATTCCTTTTGTGTTTTGTAGTTCATTTTCAGTCTAGTTGCCTTGAATAGTTATTTTGGTTTATGTTGAAAATAAATAATGTTATCTCTTACAACATAATGTTGTGAAACTTGGGGGACCATGCGAAATTAATAGAGCTTTGTGTTTTCTTGCCAAAATTTCATGTTTAGATATATAGTATTCCAATGAATCCGATTTTAGGATTGTGTAATAATAAACCAATTATTATGTTTGAAGCCAAATATGGTCCTCCTAGATGAATGCATTGAACAAAATAATATAATGAACTAAAAATTTACAATTCCATAAGATTAATGTTATGGATACAACTATGCTAAATTCCAAAAGTTGCATTCAACTTGAATTTTCTCCCATTGTGCGCCCAGGATAGAGGAAAATGTTTGCTGTTAAAAAAGCATAGGAAATAGATGTGGGGTTAAAAGAATTACAATGCAGTTAGTTCAACTTGTTTCTAATTAACTTGATTTGTGTAGGGTAACACCCCGAAGACCAGGGAGTTCCAGATGTAACACCCGCCTGATTGTTCAAGAAAAATGACATAATCTGCAACCCCAGACCTTAATATATGCACAAAGCATTCGAAGCCAAGTAATATATTAACTTGATAAAGCCACAACAGCAATGGCCAATTCCCTACATGCATTGAACGAATTTAAACAAATTGGAAAAATGGCAAGTGTAATTCACATATAACAAAATACAACAACGCACTTGTGCACATGCACAAATTACAAATACACGCATGACCAACCAATGCATGAATTTGTTTAATATCAAAAGCAGTTTTGGTCTGGTGTTGATTTGTGAACATATTGGCCTAGTCCTTGTATTTGGTACTTTTTAAACTTTTCATACTAGCTTGGTCTTCTTGTTGGGTACTTTAAAAACTTTCATATTGTCCTCGTCTTGATATAGGGTTCAAAACTAGATTTTGGTGGGTATGAGACAAGTATGTATTGATGATGTTGTCCGGATATGAAGTTTTGAGGCTTTACCCTGGTTATCAATATGTCATTTTTTTTTAAAATGTATAACAAAAGGATATGCATTAAAAAAAAAATAGCAATGTATTTGTAATGATGAATATATTTTCATCTTCATTTATTTTTCATCTGGTCGATATGGATTTGCTAATTTTCAAACTCAGATTAATTATATGATATGTGTAAAGGTCAAAGATAAAATTTGGATGTTTGAAATTAATTTTTGCAATCACACACTTGCCTTACAAAAGCATAAAATTTCTGCAAAACCAACAACTTGTGGGGGAATTGAATCCTAGTCCGTTAAAAAAAACTATACCCAATGTAGCACAAGCTTCTTAGCCCAACCACAACCCACATACACCCCACCTAAACATAAAAGCACCTAGCCTCACACCATACAACCAAAAGTCATCATCCTTGTTTTTGATGAATTCAACATTTATAACCTACATGAACACAAAGATTAGTTCTTTCAAATGCAAAATTTCATTCAAATTTGAAATTCTAGCAATCTTAAAAAAGAATAATAAAACCATTTGTGACCTCACCTTGCCAAACCTTATCACTATTTAGCTTTAATTGTTCAAAATAATTTGATTCCTCAATTAGATCATAATTTTTTTCAACCAATAAGATTTCAACTTTCATAATGTCAAATCCTTATGTCATGAACAATTCATACAAGGATCATTAAGCCAATTCTTCACCATGGTGATGATGTTATGTAAATTCTCCATGTGTAAGTTGCAATGTCTTCAAGCTATCAACACACCAATAAGATTGAACACTTGTTTAGTTTCAATTTGTGACCTTGAAATTCACAAGATTTGTTGGGCAAGCACATCAACATTTGATAATTGACTTTCATGAATTTGCCATCAAGCTAGGGGATCAACGCATGTAGCAAGAATAACCTCCTAAACAAACATAGTTCCCCAACAACAAGTGCACATGAAGACTCTTCCATAAATGTGCCAATACCAAAGATGTTATTGTCTTCTTCAATAAAATCATTAGATCTAGCAACTAATTGATGCACATGTTTGGACAATAGGGTTTAGTATTTCAAAGACCTTCATTAGCTAAGGGATTGTTGCGTTTGCATCATACTCAGAAACAAGACAAATACAACCCCATGTTTCACATAGTTTTCCACAACGTGCAAAGATTTGAAATAAGCATCAAGCATAATGACAAGCATATTGTGAATTTAGCGTTGGTCATAAACTTTCAAAAATTACAAAAAAGGTTTGATCAACTTAACAACTTCAACTTGCAAGTTATTTTGAAATATGAAGACCTCAACATCAAAAGCATCAAGAACATTAGTAGCTTTTCCCATTTTAGTTTCCAAGGCCAATGTCAAATTAATAAACATAATGCGAGCATTAGATAATAGCTAATAACCTCCCGATTGATTCATCACACAAATAGTAATAACATGGTCCAATCACATAGATTCACAATTTACATGAAACTAACATTTTAATTTTTGTTTTGTTTTAGATTTGGGTATGATTACATTGTGCTTTGATCGTATTTTGGACATAATGATAAATAACCTAATGAACAACTCAACACATCACATGTTTTTAGTACCATCAAACTTTGATGCTTTGAAAAAATGAAAAAAATGATATTTCCTAAAACATCAATATGTATTTAAGTACCTAAAAATTGTGGTTGTGCGATTTCATATTTATTCGGGAAAATTCATTGAAAAATTGTCCAATAAAAGGAGTACATCAAAAATCAATATTTTGAATTAGATGGTTGAAGAAATGTTCCCACAATTATCTTAGAGTGCATCATCTTATTGGATTTTAAAAACTTGAAATCTATTACTTGAAATAAATATTTTCAATTCAAAAATGAAATGGGTTAATTTCTTCAAAAATTTCATGTGTCTTGACACTTAACCAAATTAGCTCAATTTTGGCATGCACTAAATTATGATCTTAGAAAATCAAGTAGAAAAAAATAACTTTGGATTCATTGGAAAAATATTCATAAGTACAATGGACAATTTAGCAACTTGAAAAAATTCAAAATATATTTTTTGAAAGCTCCAAATTGAAGAAATTAATGCAAATGTCGTTGTGAAACCATGTCAATATGGTAATAATGAGTTTCAATCCTACCACACATTTTAACATCTTAGTCAGTCAAATCAAAAAAATAATCACAATGTTAATATTTGGTCACTTTTAATACTAGAAATATACTCAAAATAATTATATTCAATCATATTTTCACCTAAGTTGGTGATGATCCATTATTTTTTTCAACCCCACCAAAACCCCCAACAAACTCAACCAAACATACATTTTTTTAGCCATTGTATCAAGTATAGAACATAGACCTAACACCTAACCAAAACAATGCAAAAACAAAATGAACTTACCAATTATAATTCCCAAATATATGTGCATAGAAGCTTACTTGAAACTACAATTTGGCAAATTATAAGTGTAGGGAAGCTTTAATCTTGCAAATTGCAAATTGTAATTTTTTTTGACAAAACAATAAAGAAACCCAAAAGCAACAAAGAAGAAAAACATGATCAAACAAAAAACCTATAACAAATTCAAAGGGGATGATTAAATACTCACCTTGCAAAGTCAATTTCGTCAAAAGTCATAGCTAAAAGACCAAGAATGTTGAAAGTTGAAAAACTGAGATTGTTAAACATTGAAAGATTAAAATCATTGAAAGTTGAAAGATTGAAATTGTCAAAAGTTGAAAGACTAAGATTGTCAAAACCTAAAAGACCAAGATCATTGAAAGTTGAAAGGCCAAGATTGTTGAAAGCTAAAAGATTGAAGTCATCAAAAATTGAAAGACCAAGATTGCGGAAGGTTGAAAGATGGAAATCATCGAGAGTTGAAATACTAAAATAAATGAAAGGTGAAAGATTGAGATCGATGAAAGGTGAAAGACCAAAATCATCAAAAGTTGAAAGACCAAGATCATTGAAAGTTGAAAAATTGAAATCTTCAAAAATTGAAAGACCAAGATCATCAAAAGTTGAAAGACTAAAATCATTGAAAGTTGTTGTAGAAGCATTTGAAGAATTGAGTGTGCATAAACACAATGCAAAGAGTGAAGTTAGACACATAAAAACTTGAAATCGCAATGGATATAATGTTTAGAAAATAAATATAACATACCTCAAGCTAGAAATTCTTGAAATTTAAAATTGCTTTAATCATTGCCAAAAGTTGCAAAGGCGCCAACACTTTGCAAATGAATTCTTTTGTGACAAAACATGTGTGAAGTTAACATGTTTGAGCTTCACAAACAACTTGGAAAACGACATACATACAAAAATTAAACCTTAAACTTTAACATGAACTCCATATATGAGCCTTAAACCCTAACTATCGATATGCATATACCCTAAACCCTACTATCCATATCTAGGCCCCCTATAACATTAACATGTGGATATGAATACCAAAAGGCATGCCTAACATGTAAATATACATAGTTATTAGTTATCGATTGAATGCCTTCTACCAAATACTTATAGGGTGAAAGCATGATGTGTTAGACCCAAATGGACTTCATAAACACATATTCTTTTTTTCCCCATTTGGTTGATTTTTTGTATTCATTAGGCTTAGAATTTGTGGCCCCAAGTGTTGGCAAAATGTGCAAGAAATTTTCATGTAAGAAAACATGTTAGTAGTATATAAAAGCTTATGTACTCATTTTTTGCATTTTTATTTTTTACCAAATATGTATGCATAATTACCTACGCACGTGAAAAATCACCACCACCATGAAAATTATTGTAATTTGAATTATCCAATATCTCTCACTTAAATTTATTCCATTTATATTTTATATTTGGAAGATAGCAAACAAAGTCCTTGAGTTTTGTGGTAAGAAAATGGTACCTTGATTATGAATATGCCCATTAGTGCATTCATAATTCATACATTTCACACACTAATATCGTGCATTGAAAACACATTTGACACATGGATTTATTGAAAGATATGAAATCTGTGTGACATTCGTTCATTCATAGGTTCATACCTTGTTCGTTAAGACATTTATTTGCGTGTCAAACATGTTTTCAATGCATGATATTCATGTGTCAAATGTACGAACCTATGAATGAACAAACTTCACATGCTTTTCATTATTAATTTGTTGCATGCGAAATTTGTGATTAGTAGAATTTGTTGCATAGTAGTTTTGGACTTTTAAAATAATAAATGTTTTTTGTAACAAATTATGTGGATTTTTTCTCATTGAAAAAAAAGTATTGCCTAAATTTTAAGCTTATTGTGAGTTGATCAAACATATTATAGATGACAAGTGGAAACCAAAATTCAAGAAAAAAATATTTTATTTTATTTTCATATGCATTCTAAATTGAAATATCTTCAAAAATCCATAATGGACACACAATTGAAAAACATATCTACAAAAAATATGATTATATTATGAATATGAAGAATGGTGTGAACCAATAATCACATTCAATAAGACCCAAGGCATGATGAGCATTTAACAAATTTCTTATTCAGACATAATTACAATTGCCAAAATAAATAAATAAATAAATAAATAAAATGTGAAAATAGTCCACATTGATATTAACTATTATAATGAATTTATATAGGAAGAAAATAAGCTATAGACCAAGGTCATTAAACCAATGTAGAAAAAATTATGAAAATTATGAAAAATTTAGAAAAAATCAAATATAATGCAAATGTTGGAATTGTGAAATGGTTAACAAAGGGATTGACAAATTGTGTACTTTTGTGTGGACTTTGCATGTGTTGCTTTTGGTCCACCACACCATGCTTTCACCTTATAATCCCAAATATTAAGAAAAAATATACGTTTGAAATACAGTTACATGCATATTTGACTATTGATTAGATTTATATTCAATTTTTTCCATATATGTTGTCCAAATATCAGTTTAAGACAAACCTCTAGATATCAACATAACATATTCTTTAAAAAAGAAAGGGATATGCATTTAAAAAATTCAACAATTAGTTATAAAAATAGTTATATATTCAACCTTTTTTTCTCCCTTTGCCAATTATTGTTAAAAAACTTTGGATATGTATAGAACATATGCATTGCCAAATTTCAAATTTGAGTTGTATATATATTTTTGTAATTACACAGTAACCCATAAATGTAGTTTAAAAACATGAACACCTCATAAATTCAAGTAGCTTGTGGGGGAATTGAACCCCAATTCTTGAAACAAGAACTTTGCCCATAACAACATAAGCTATTTACAAAAAAAAAAACACCCAAAACCACCCCAACACCCAAAATATAGAAGCAAAAGAAAATATCAAAAGCTTGGTGAAACACAACAAATGTGTTGTTCATGAAGTTTGAAATCCATAAGTCATTATTTATGCATAAATATTTATAAGTCCTACAACATCACAACAATTGAAATCAATTACAATCATGAGAAAAAATCAAAAGCAATTTGGAATTTAACCATATTGGTTAAAAAGGAAACAACAAAAAAATTGCAAACATGGTTAGTTGCATGATTTAGTTAATCATCATCAACTTATAGTTATTCGAAAAAGCCAATTTCTTTGATTAAATCATAATTTTCTTTAGCTAGAAAACATTTAACTTTCATATAACTTTCATAACTTTCATATGACATTCATATAATCTTCAAGAACAATAGTAGGAGTGCAATTCAATTTTCGATCATCATGCCAATTTTTTACCACGATGATTATCTAGATTTTCCACTTGTAGGCGGTAGCATTATAATGCTATCAACACACCAACAAGGTTTAAAACACGTTCAATTTTGATTTAGGACCTTAGAATCCCAAGGATTTGTTTGGTTGAAAAACCAACATTTGGAAATTGATTTTCATGGGGTTGTAACTAAAAATAAGATTCGCACATGCAAATGGGAGGATAGATAACCTTTCAAACACAATTTTTTTTGCAGTAACAAGAAAATTTTAAACGACTCCTCCAAATTGTATGGTGTACACATGCTTGGGAAGTAGGATTGAGTCTCAATCAAAACAAATCATAAGCAATGGAATCATTGTTTTTTGCATCATATTTAAAAGCAAGATGAATTACTTTCCCATGCCCCACATAATTTTCCACAACTTGTAAAGATTTGAAACATGGATCCAACATGATGGGAATCATGTTATGAACATTTTGTGGATCAAATATTTTCAAACATAAGAGGAATTGTTTGATCACCTTAATGATTTCCTACCACATGTTTTTTCGAATTACGAGGAGCTCCAAATCAAATTCATCAAGGATTTTAAACCCATCACCAAGTCCCATTGCTTGAGCTTCTATGCTGAATGAAATGTTAATAGTAGTAGTCAAGGCATCTTACATGAGTTAGTGCTCTTTTAATTGATTAATGGAAATAATTTCCTTTGCAACAACCTAAATTTGGGCCTTAAGAACTCATTGTTACAATGTCATTGTTTTCTACTTACCATAACATAAAAGGATAACTTTTTTGAATTAAAAACATTTTTCAAACATAATGATTTCACTTGTAAACCTTGTTTTCATATATAGGTGTTTTTAGCTTCCTAGGTAGTAGCCCACATGTTTTATCCTATTCTTGCCTCCTTTTCCTAGATTTTTTCCCCAAGTAGTTGTTCTTTGTAAATTCATTTGAGCATCTTTCACACTCACTTGCCTTAAACCTATAGAAATTTTATTATAATTTGTAGCATATTAATATGTTTTAAACAACACAAGACCAAAGTAAGTACCTTCATAAACTAATGGACTTGGTTTAATAGTTCACAATTAACAATGGAACCAATGTTGTGGCCATGGAAGCCAAGTTGGTGCCCTCATATTTTACAAAAGAAAGAACTTAGTGAATCAAACCAAATTTTTCAAGCAATGATTACAATTGTTATGCCAGGCAAAGGCCAATTGTTTCATTTACTTCAAATAACCCAATAATAGCATGCATAAGCTCCCAAGTTTCAATGAAATAATTGATAAACAAAGGTTGGGTACACATTGAGGTTGTTTGTTGCCAAGAGGTTGCAGCTTATTAATGTGGTGTAATTAGGTCACATTCGGTAATCAACAAAAAAAAATGTTGGAGTTATTAGTAGTGCAACATTTTCCAACTTCAATGAGATAATTGACAACACAAGGTTGGATATTGCACCTATTTTGTGGAACCCTAATTTTCATATGTAAGGTAAAAGTATAGCACCAAAGGCTTGCCTTTAAACTTTGACAAGCTCATGTTATGGCCATCTTGATCTTTCAATGGAAACCAAATGCAAATGACTTGGAATAATGATATGCAACATTAGAATGCCATTAATTAAGACAAATAGTTTCAATTTAACTAAATTAAAATGTCACTAGCAAAAAACAACTTGGTTGGTGAGATCTCTTGAATTGAGTTATGCAATTATAATTGCCTCAAAATTCTTCATCCATGGAATAACTTAAAAACATATACATGTTTTGGCACTTGCATTTGATAACTCCATTCCTATACTAGAATTTTCTTTCAAATCCTATGTTAACACCTTGGCATACCCATTCATGCTATTATCTATGGCCATAGTAATAATAGCAATAACATTATTTGAAAGTTCTTTTGCAATATCATTTAAGGATTTTCTTGTAACACCATTGCTAGGTCCATTTGCAATTCCATTTGATAAGCCTTCGACTTTACCTATGGAGAAACAACCACCATTTCTTGTGATGAAAAAAGTTCAACATATTTTGAAACAAGGGATAAAAATTAACTCTTCATGGTCAATTGGTGGTCTGTTTTCACATAAAAAGGATGAAGATCCAATCAATCCAATAATTGTTGTTTTGAAGCAATGATGAAGATAAGACTTAAATTGGAAACTCAAATAACTAGTAATGGAACCTTTGATAAAATATTTAGATTTGTTGATAAGAAGTGTGTTGATGTGGCTCTTCGAAGCCACTTTAATAGGAACCATCCATCATGCACTAATCCCATTAGATGAAAGTCATGCACCAATTTTGGCATTTTTAATCTAGGAGGTGGAGAAGAAGCCATTGCACACTTAATGTCTAGCAATGGGTCAAAGACACTAGGCTTCCTTGCTAGATTATGTATTTGATTTGAGGAACTGTTCAAGGTAGATGCAAAATTGAATGTTTCGTTGTTGTGATGAAACAATGTTTTTTTTCTAGGTACTCTTTATTCAAATGCATATGGTGACTAATATATCTTTAGATGTATTAATTGGAACTTGGATCTAGACTAAAAATTTCATTATGAAGTTCATTATGAAAATAACTATGTGGTTATTTATAGATAAAAAACTCATTTGTTAGTAGTCATGAACTTTTGAAGTTGAAAAATATGGATTGGTTATATGATTGGACCATCACAAAATGGAAACAATTATATTGATTCGCATTTTAAATTTGTTATTGGGACTTAATATACGATGTAATACAAGATGATAAATTCATATGAGGAATATTTTATTTGAAAACTTTAATTGTTTGATAGTTAGGGACTTTTGAATTTTTGACCATATTTTCATAAGCCCATATGAGTTGCAACTTTTGTTGTTGTTTTTTTTTTTTTTTTCTTTTTTT
>Ga0209208_10001569_pt1 | contig 32381 bp, 17 predicted proteins | sample S1TSphfallax_3_FD_187694 | JGI IMG/M metagenome (GOLD analysis project Ga0209208, IMG submission 187694) | Host-associated microbial communities from peat moss isolated from Minnesota, USA - S1T2_Fd - Sphagnum fallax MG (SPAdes) (version 2) | ecosystem: Host-associated > Plants > Peat moss >...
CCCTGCTGAGTTATATAAGATTACCCTTTTCGGAATCCGACTGTCCGGGCCGGTTCCCGTTTTCGGAATCCGATCGTCCGGGTCGATTCCGTCGGTCCATTAAAACGCGGAACTGTCCCGTCGGACGGACGGACGCACGGACACACATGTTGTAATTATATATAAGATACTAGTGGGTACCCGTTAATTGCTTCAACCAATTAATAACGCACGCACGCTCTCAGGACCTGGGTTTCAGGACCTCGATATTTGGCTCTCAGGACCTGGGTTTCAGGACCTCGAAAGCTCTCCATCCTACAGTCGTCTTATCTTTTTCCCGTCACTTTTCTCTGCGTCCAGTGGTTGTCCAGTGGTCACAGACAGACAGACGCACGCATGGACGTAGTGAATTTATATATAAGATTGAAAGTGCCTTGGGCATGGGCTATAATGTGTAGGGTAAAACCCCATGGTAAGGGGCCCAGGACAAAGTGGAGGCAATTGCTAAGCCTGGCCCAACATTTTGGGAATGTTCCCCACCCATGGGCTTTTCCCATTGTAAAGAACAAGGTGAAGGCTATATGAAACTAAAGATTGTACTACATCTTGGCCAGGGTGAACCAGCAACCACACTGGTACCTTCACCTTCTTGACTGAGGCCCTTTAGTGGCCTAATTAAAACCAAGAAATGTTACATTCGGAGTTGGAGACCTTGATTTAGCCTAAGTGAGAAGGACATTTCTAATATGTAGAGGAATTTTACATGAATTTTACCCTGGGTATTTACCATGGGTCATGTGTGAGTGCTGGTTAACCCAATCCCCAGGTCACCACGCATAGGAGGCAGATTCTGATACCTGCTCCTTAAAAAGTGTGATGGAAATTTTGCATCCACCATAGTGTTTTACCCATTTGAGAGAGTACTTCTCACCCACATCAGGTTTGATTCTATATGCTAACATTAGTATGGTTTGTGAAGAAGAATGGTCTGCAACTATTCAAAATCCAAGTAGAAAATGGACAATCAGAAACATTCATTAATGTGTGTGACTTTGTGCAATGTAATACTAGTAGCCTGGTGGATGAATCGAATTCCAAGTGACCTGGTCTTTATTTGATGTTAGGGTTGGTGTCCCACATTTGAGGCCATTGTTAACTAACATCCATGGGATCAAAAGGGCAACAACATCAATGTTCCAAGATGTTTGAAATTTTCAATTTTAGGGATGGTGAATCCAATTGGTTATAGAGACCCATGAAGAGCACTGAGAGGCAGAAGAATAAGGATGGCAAGGGCTTTGGGGAGGAGGCAGGGTGGGGGCTCTGGGGTTGGGTAGGCATAGAGGGTCTGATCCAAATTTAACTTTGGTTGATCATTCTCATGAAGACAACAAACATGGACTCAGTCCAAGAACATTGTTTTTATCCCAAAACATAAACATTTGACTGAATGCAAGAGTTTAATTTCAAGTGTAAACGTGTAGTATGTGTACATTAAAATTAAAGTAGGAAGATGGCTATTTTCTTATAGCGCAACAATTGGCCATCTTAAGTTTATAAGTGGTATGGCCAGGAGAAAAGTGCTAGAACTGTAGAACAGATATTGACGACATAGTCAGGTGGAGGACAGTTTGGTCATCTTGATCAGTTAGCTCTTTTATGCCTAGTCCACCATATAAGTCATTTCATATGGCACACGTCTTAAGAATGAAACTTGTTTGCTTCTTAATGAATTTTTTTTCCTGTTCCCAATGTGTTTGTGCTGTGGATTTTCGCAATAGCACGACACTATTATACCATATGATTTTATCACAGTAGAACTTTCATATATGTAAACTATAAAGGTGGAGCAAAGGGAAACATTTCTATATTTCTATTTCGGGGAGTGCCCAATGTTTCAGAAAAATTGGTGATGGGCAAATTGAAGTGGCTCCTTCAAATCAACAAATAAATTAAAAAATAAAACTTTGGGTTCACCGCATAACTAAGTAATAGAAGCAACACTGATTTGTCAATAACCATGTGAGGACCAAACAACAAGTTATAGGGTTAGTGCACATTGACCTCAAACAAAGCAAGGAAAATCATTTGAAAATGGATTTTTTAATTTGGGCATGTAAATTACCTATTTGATTTGCAAAGATATAGTGGGTATTCCATCTGAGTTTGTCTCTAAGCTTTTCTATTCAATGGACTTCAACTAAAACATTATGTATGCCAAAGAAGGAATTATTATTATGCAAAGTCTGCATTTCTTAATGATTTTTTCAAAGAGGAGGTCTATATTTAGCAGCCCAAGAGATCTGTATTTCTAGGACAAGAGCAAAAATTTTGTAAGCTTCATCACTTGCTATATGTCCTTTGCCAATTGCCTTCAGCATGGCAGCGAATCAATTCCTTCCTATGGTCTCATGCTTCGTTCCTTGTTCCATTAACCTGGAAGTCTTTGCATTCTGATCTTAGACAATATTATCATCCTCATTATTTAAGTCGATGATATTTTAGTGACCTATAGTCATAAGAGCAGAATTACACAACTACAAACAAATATTCTCCACCATGATCATTGCACAGGGTTAATATCATTGCATTGAAACTAGCATTCCACAATAGCATGCAATTCTTTGAACACCTAAAGTTGTTGGATTTCTTGGACAAGAGATATAACCACTTTTATAACGGCTAAAGTCATATGTGAATGAGATGAAATAGAGGCTAACTAATGTTGAAGCAAGACAAATCATGCTACAAAAATCAATATGGATAATGTATGTTCAGCTAGCTACATTCAGCAATTTTGACCTTGCACTCATAAAATTGTTTGCCTTCAAGACAACTCTAACAAAATTTTGTAACCTCAAGAACCTTGAAGGAATTCCTTGTGAAAGATTGTTTCTACCAAGTTGGCCAACAATATGGGGGTTTAAGCGACCTAAATGATGATGCCAAAGATAAAAAATCCTTGAAGACTAAATGACTCCTATTTGAAATTTGGGCTCATTCATAATGTAGTAGTACAAGTCTACTAGAACTAACCTCACAAATACACCTTAACCTAAAACCATATCGAGCCCATTAAAAATAAAACACTAATCATTATTGAATGTCAAGACAAAGCCATTGTCTATTATTGCATTGAGTGACATCAAGTTCCAAGTTCCAGGTAATGTTAAGCACATCTTAAGCTCATTTTTAGATTTTATTTGTCTGAAGTCCTACTTGTTTATAAACTCATCTCCCTTCAGCAGGACGGGTCCGGTTGTTAGTGATACACATGATAGTACCATATGTGCCCATGATTGTGATTTTACTTTAAATTTTTGATGGGATTGGGATTTCTTGTGACATGAGCAAAGCACCTGGAATCAATGAACCTTCCATTCTTTCGATAACATATTTTGTTTTCAAAAGGATCCTATTCCTAATGTATCATAAGAGCACAAGCAAATGGTTATATAAAATCATGTACAACAATTATTTGAGTATCTTTGGTGGATTCTAATATTTCAAACAAATTACAAAAACTAATCAAGAATTTTGATAAGGTGCATTTGATTGAGAACCACAATATTTAAATTCCTTACAGAGCTAAGGGCCACATCAAATAAATCTATTGAGAATGATGACATCACTTGATATCATGGTCAAATGGTGAATGAAGCATATGGTCAACTATGATCGTATACCCCATTTAATAGTGACCAATGCCATGACACCATGTGGCAGATTTGATGATTATTAAATAAATCAAATCTAATTTCAAAGGTTTAATTTTTATTGTCCATGTATTGTGATCTTTGATCCATGCACGTGGACAAATAGTTTTGTATCATGTGATGCACATAGGTAAGTAGGTAGGCTTAAGTAAGTAAGACTTTTGAAGAAGAAAGTTCAATCTTTAGGATTTATTTTTCTGATTGTTTCAATCCAAATAGAATTTTCCTTTTCTATGTTTTTAGTTCACATCTAGTTATATAACTTATAAAATTAAAAGTTGAAAAGACAGAAAAATATTGAATAATTTATTTTTTCACAACCTAATCCCAACATATCAAGTGAATGCAACAAAAACAATGTTCACTACTATGATAGTCCTTTTTTGTTCTTTAGCTAAGCCTTGAAACTTTAATACCATGTTGGGTTTTGTCTTACACATTGATTGACCACACAAGTGAATCATCACATAATTTAATGAAACAAATACCCACATAAGGGAAAGTTTTCAAATTTCCTTTAGTAATCATGAAACTAATCGAATTCAACCTCCATTATGTAACAACATATTTATTTTTACTATGTGTGCACACACATCGAAAAATATTTGCAATTGAGGGATGGGCAGTCCAAGTCGTATTCGAAACATTATGGAAAAGATTGGGGAAATTACTTGAAAGCTTAAAAAGATTGGTCGAACTGTAAGTTAAACACCTACCCCTAGGCTAGAACTTGATAGAACTTAGGCACAATGGATTTCAAATATTTCGTCAAAAAACATGCTAGAAAAAGTATGATGGTGCAAACACTACAAAATGGAATCTCAAAATCAAATCAATTGTTATATAGCTAGAGTTATTACAATTAACATTTTCTTTTGGATTTTTTTGAAATTTTTATGGATTGTTCTTAGTCCAAAAAACTAAGAGTATTGTTGACAAAAAAATTTCTCACATATGAATGATAAAAGTCATGAACTGTTTCTATCTTTTTGGCTAACATGATTTCTTCATTTTTGGACACATGTGGTCATGGTTGGTGCATCAAAATAAAAGATAATAATTATGAAAAGACAAATGAAATATGAATTTAACAAAAGTCATTGCAAAAATGTTATTTTTCACAAGTTTCAAACTTGACAATAATTAATTGCAATTTAAAACTTGAAATGAAGCTCAAAAGAAAAATTATCTTACACATCAAAACTTTGTTTCAAATTGTTGCAATTCTAAAACTATGTGGACCAAGAATCTAGACTATAACTAATGCAAGATATTTTTCAATGATAACTACAAGTAACACATGTTCTTATGGTAATATATTTGTGACTCATTTTAATTAGTTATGGTGGCCACTAAAGTTCTAGGTTTTTAATTTTTTGATTCACATCTTTGATTAGCCCATCAAAAAAAAAAACAAAAAAACAAAATCTTTATCCACAATCCCAAAATGGATATTATTGTGTAATCTCTTCCTTTGGGCTACTTGTATAGGTTACACAAGTAGAATTTGGGGCAAAGGATATTGGATAAAGTAAAAAGTTATTGGAAACTTGGGGAACATGTTGAAAATTCATTGGGAATTTGATGGGAACACAATGAAAACTTCATGGGAACACTTTGAGAACAAACAAAATCAAACAGCTCCACCCTCCCCCAAAAGAAGAAAAAACTAACCCCTTGGGTGCATGCTACCTCACTTCATTGGCTACAATAAATTTTTTGCTTGCTTAAACTTTTTGTCATTTTTGGCCTAGGCTAATGGCATGAACATGAACTATGGGTTAGAAAGTATAGCTACAATCCACTTTTAAAGGACATCTCCTAGGCCTTGGGTGAACTAGTAGCCCCACTAGTACCATGGTAGAAAACCCCAAATTTTGTTTAAATCATCTTTAAGTATTAATTAAAAACATCTCACATATGCTTAAATTAAATTAGGGTCTCTAAGTTCAAATCTAACTTGTTTCAAGCTTAATATGCACACCAAGAAACCTCATTATAATTTGATGGTACTAATGTTATGAGTGTCAATTCACCTTGGCCCATCACCTTTGTGGAAGTAAATTCTTTTTGAATCACATACCCAATAAGACTAAATAATCCAAGTTTCATCCAAACAATAATGAAAGCACATTAAGCTATCTATTTAAAAATAGTTGAAAACCCTTTCTAAAAAGTTTATTTTCAATGTATTTGAAAATTGGATTAAAATATGAATATCTAGAAACAATTGAAATTAACATTTTTTTCTATTTTCAATTTCCAGTCATGATGTTATAAAACATTTTAAAAAGTTCTTAAAATATAATTCAAGAAAATAATCATTTTTGTCTTTAAAAGGATTTTTTTAAATAGTTAAAATTTAAAATATTGAAAAGTTCATAACATAATAAATTAAATTCATATTTCACTCATTCAATTCATCTTTAGTTTTTTAAACATCAATCATACACCCAAGGGGACACTTACTATAAAACTTGGGATTTATGTGCATCTAATGCCCATTTTTAAGGGGTATTAGATAATTGTTCAACATACTTTTTATCATTTTATTATTATTTAATTATTTAATATGCACATACTAAAGCCACCCTATATTAATTACAATCCATTATTTCAGACTATTACATATCTTATATTATAATTAAATTGATTATTTGAATAAAATATATCATATTTTTTAATTAATTAACTTATATTTTTACCCAACAACCAATATATTGCACCTTATATTTTTACTCATATTTTCTTCTTCTTTTTATTAATGTCTTCCCCAGGATCATACAATGTTTTGAAATTTTAAATACATAGAACTAAATTAAATACATTACAAATAAAAATTCATATTCATAAGTTCTACATGGTGTTATAGAAATTGTTATCAAAATTCAAAAGTTCATTGCTCATTGAATATTCAAAATATTGATGTATTTTTTTAAATACTAAAATATTAATTCTATTAGCATTACATATGTGAATCTCTTTTCTTACATTTCAAAAAAACTATTAATGTTTTATATCTATGTATGAAAAATGTATGAAAAACATGTGTGATACCCAAAAAGAGATTGTGTGGTGTGCTTACACCCACAATGACAACAAGGCTAGATGTATATTTTATTCATGTACTGGCGATGAAACCTTCAACCCTCCAATGAAAAATGAATAAAATGACGAATTTATATGAATGACTTTAATATACGTGTGGTTATCTAAATTATCATTATTATCCTACAATGGTTACCACAGCATGAAAAATATCTAACAAATCTTGACAATATTTTCCAAATAATACTTTTGCCATCCATGTTTTTATCATAGCATTTGGCTATCTTTATCCACTACAAAATCTGCTAGTTATATTGGTTTTGCTACCCCATTCAAGGTAATAATTAGGTGTGTATAATCCATACATTATAACAAGCTTACAAATAAAATTTCAACTTTCACAACCCATTTTTCCACTAATCTAAGAAATGAAATACAAAAAGTTACAAAACTGTCAAATGAAGCTTTGTTGAATCCATCAGAAACTCCAATAAATCAGAAGCTCCTAGCAAATAGCCATAGATTTTAGAAATTACAAAATCAGTAGAGGATACAAAGCTCAACTTTGTAATGCACACCATGGACACACACTTTCATTTGTCAATTGAAAAATCAAACTCACCTCAAAAAGAAAAACTAAAACAACCCCATAGCTGGGGAAAAAGTTCTTGACTTCTGGAATGTACTCTAATGGTTAAATAAATATTTAAACTTTAATTTAAGTTTGATCTTTAGAATGTGAAATATAGAGAAAATTAATGATAAATGAAATGGCAGCAATGACAATGATTCATTGGAGTTGGTTAATGAGGTAGGAAACTTTAAGTTTCATATGTAGTGGTCATCATATGGACAATTCCAAATTGGAATTTATTTAGCCCATTCCCAAATAAAGAGGCATTGAAAGATCTTTCTTCAAATTTGTGTTCTTTTAAAGTTTTTGCCTTCCCATGTCATATTCATAAATATACTTTCAGTGCCTTCTCCACCAATTTTCATTCCATTTCTCTTTTATAATTGAATTTGAATTCAAATCAAACAAATCTTAATCAAATTGTTGTCTTGAATTTACATGAATTGGAATTCAATTCAATTCAACTCAACTCAACTCAACTCAACTCAAATCCCATTCAATTCAATTAAATCCAAGAATCCAAAATTTTAATTCAATTCAATTCAAGTTGCATGCAATGTCATTCAATATTTTCATTCAAATGAAATTTAATTTTCACAAAATCAATTCATTTTTTCATAAATTAATCAATTGCTAGTCACTGGTAGTGCATAGTAACATGAAGCCCAAGTTGAATAATATTCCCCCCTTCATCATCTTCTTCTTCTTCTAGGCAAATTCCTGAATGCATTTTTGGAACAGATTTTGGTTTCTGTCAGTCACAAAATGTGCACAACCTATATTCCTCACACATCCCAGTGTACATAACTGGATTTAGAGACTTACAGAGCTGAGCTGAAAGTTGGGGGGCGTTAGAAAAAGGTTGCAAAATGTATAATAGCAAATGAGGGAGAATTCTCTCAATTAGAGACAGTTTGGACTTGAACTTATATACAAAGAAATTAGCTGGATCTGCATTATGATCAAGTCTCAGTAAATCTGGTAATGAAGTCAGTTGGAGAAGAGATCGGAAAGAGTTGATCCTCCCGACAAAAAATATTGTTGAGCTTCAATGGAGGGGAAGCTATAATTGAGGAAGTCATGATGATCAATCTGTGGTTTAAATATAACCGGCCAATCCTACTGATGGAGGCACAGCAGAAATTGAAGCCTTACATATGAGTATATAGTAAAGCTCACTCATCAGCATGGTGAGGAAAGTAAAGGCGGCTCCGAGGGCAAACACGGTTGAACTCAATTTCAACGCACAGATATTATTCTGTCTTGTAAGATCTTTATGATTCGCAATTGCTCCTACAATAAGAAAAAAGAACGCGGCAGCTAAAAACACCCTGCAACAGAACCAGAAGCTCAAGACCACCATTTCAGTACATGCACTGCACTAGCACCAATGATGGGATGCATGATTAGAAGATGATCTAAGAGCAACTCCACAGGGTGCTTATTATGTGAACCTGCAAGAAAAACTGAAAGTCTAGTGCATATTCCGGTTTGGCTCAGGGCCCAGAATTTTTGCACAGTTTGCTGAGGGCTGGTAAATGGCACAGCAAAGCCTAACACCGGAGGGAGAAGATTGTAATAAATATGATCTGCCTACTTGCTGGTGCTCTCTATTTCTGAATAGTAGTCTCCCACGTATTTGCAGTGGCAATTTTAATTGTATGGGTGCGGTTGGAGAAAAGTACATGACTAAACTTGGATGTGAAAAATATTTTTGCAAGGTCACATACAGAGCACCGCTGAAAATGCTCTAATAAGAGTCTTCCTGAATTCATTGAAAACAGTAATCTAGATTAAAATACTTCAGCTTGATCACATTGAAGCGTTTTTAATTGCATATAGATAATGCAGAGAGAGATTGATAGTTTTAGTACCATGAGATTATGAACGCGACTATAGCATATGTGCGAGCAGCACCATGTTTGTAAGCACTCCTTGCAAAGAACAGACAGCGTGTAGTAATGGTAACGATCAGCTGGGCAACCAGCAAAAGGAGGAGTGTCACTGCAGCGAATGCGATTGATGAATTTCCACGGTAAACGCAATCATATGTACCATCATCATACCTCACGATCTCAATTACCTGCAGCCAGGAAGAAAACCGTCAGACCAAAACCCATATCATTCAGGAGATCTAGAACTCAGCAGATGATTTTTTGTATTCCTTTGATCAGAGTGAAGTTCATAGCTAGATATTGGAAAAATATTCTCTCTTATTTTAGCTCATCTTCTTTATCAGAATGCTGTAAGCTGTAAAGTCATGTGGACCGTATGAACTATGAACTACGTGATGTAGCAAGCTGGATTTCTGCTGCTCAATCAATCACACGGTATACACCCATTTGCACTAGTAGGTATATGCCTCGTGTCCTGTAACCACTCGAGCTGGTTATATTGTCTCTCGGGGAGCCCTGATTGATTGAGTACTCCGGACATTACTAAAAGATCTTGCGTTTTGCAAATTTTCAATATGAACCAAAACATCGCAATAGTCATATTCAGGCCGATCAGTTCCTATTCAAAATGAAAAGATCCTTCACAGCGCTGCTTGAAACAGGCTTATATAAATCTTCACAAAAAACAGAATGAAGGGACTTTCTGCTATAGAAGATTGTGCGAGAGATCAGTACATGACGAAGATTAGCGAACCTTGCTTCGCTTAGATTCCGAGACGAGGGCAAACCCAAATGCGCTTATGAATAAGACAACGCTGATGATCACCACAAGCTTGGAGATCTCACCGTTCCCCATACTAATTGCGTTCGGCTCTGGCGTCCTGCAGTCGCTGCTATATTGCACCCCTAGCTAGCTTGCCGTCTGTTCCTTCAGTCGCAATTTGGAAATAATGCTACTAGAAAAGCTGCAGGTATAACCGAGCACACTGGGCGTGTTAATTATGAGAGAAAGGAAAACCCAAACACAGTAATGTGTGCTGCAAGAAGAAGAGGAAGAAGAAGAACACTTGAGAGGAAGGCCCAGGACAACGACAAGGAGACTTAGGAGAATTAATAGGAGTCCGATGAGGAGGATGTAGAAGAAGCAGTTGCAACAAGTATTGAGCAATTGGCGAAAATCATTTCTGTAGCTGGCTGCAAAGAAAGTATCCGGATCTTATACACTCATGACAATGAGAATCAAACAAGAAATTGCTGCATGCGTTTCCGCTACGTTGTTGTTGTTGCCTCATCTCATCTCAGCTTCAGCTTCTTTCAGTTTTCTTCTTTTGCCCTTTTTCCAGTCTGTTACCTAGTTGCTCCTAGTAGCCTAGCAGCAGCTCCACCCCCATTTTTTTGCTGGCTATATACAGCCAAAATTCTCTAGACATTGAAATGAAAAGATTTAAAAATCATGGGCCTTTTAAAATTTTCAATAGCCATAATTCGACCAAAATTTAAGTTAAACCACCAGATTTCTACACATGGTTCAAATAGGGTAGCCAAAAATACAGAAGGATTTTTTTAATTTTTACTTTCATGTAAATTAGCTTGTAGCCAAATTTTGGCTAAATTTCATGTGGATCATCGCCACTTTTGCTTTAACACCAAAGTGCCAGAAAAAACACTGCATAGCAGGTTTGGCACTTTAATTTCAAACACAATAGTACATTGGTGGCTTAGGCACAAATTATATATTTTTAGAAATGCTGAAATTTTTATTTTTTTTTTTTCTCAAAAACATTGTAAAGGTGTTGCATGGGTCTATCTCTTACTTAGATATATTTTCCAAGTATGGATAAAAATATATTGTTTATCCTAACTTACTTTTCTAAAATCGACATACCTTAATGAAGTTCATATTCAAGAATGTATAAAAATTTGAAATTTTATAGTTTATTCATAACCTTGGATTTGATTTCTGAAAATTGTCCTAAAAGTTAGAAAACGTGAAAAGAAAATTCTTGAGAACTAAATGAGTAAATTTATGAAAGAAAAAGTTGAATAAATTGAAAAACACATGTATGAAACAAGTCACAACTTCAAGGTCAAAATATTAAAATCCGGAATTCCAGTGTAGAATTAAGAAGCCATACCGTGTGAATGAATGTATACAATTCTTGTGTAGTAGTTAACGTTGGATTTTAAAGTCAATGTTGGGGATAAGACTCGATACACAACTCCAAAAGTCAGAATATTCTTTTGCCATTTTTGTCTAGGGCAAAGCTTGAGGGTTGGAAATATTCATATTCATACACATCCCTGGGACAAGCCGGTATTTCAGCTCTGCATTTGAGGATCGGAGGAGGAGGATTCGGCCCCACCCATGTACCTTACTTGAAGCACAAAGCATAAGATGAACTACCGTAAGCATAAACATGAAGTCTGTAGGAACTAGATGCACCTTACACCAAAAAGGCCTCTTCTATGCCTAAGGTACCTCCTGTTTCTTAGTATTATTGTGAATAAGGTTTATTATATTCACAATAATACTTAGTATTATCAGAAATTTCCAAATGCACTTAGAAATTTCTTCGAGTGCTTTACATGGGTGCGAATAAAACCCCCCCAAATGAGGTTGAATTTTGGAGTATAATTGCAATATGGGTTGTACATGGTATTTAATGTACCTATCAAGGTGCATATAGAGTAGAACACTTATCGGATGTCTAGCAAATACTTTTTGATATGTAGATAGTCAAAATGAGAGAAAAAAAGAGTCAAACTTTTAGTGGCCGCGTTGAGTTTTTCAAAGCGCCAAAGTAAACGAGCTTTGAGAAAAGATGTTGGTTTTTGCGGCTGGGCAGAGCCCGGGGGGTAATAACTGAATACTGAGCATATGATCTTGCTTCCAGAGAAAAAGAGGGCAGATTTAAAGTTTTGATGACTGACCACTCGAGTCAGTCGGTCCGAATAGTCGGTCCGAGATGTTGCTTTTTGGGGCCAGCTTCCAAGATGTTGTTGGCTCTGCCTAGAGTGAAATACTTTGAACATGTGTGTAAGATTTTGGATACCATTTGAGCTTGAATAGTCCACCTACTGGACAAAACTGTGGAAAAAAAACCCAATTCAGGGCGGGTCAAAGTGGCCTTCAAAGCCCAAAACCATGTATAACATCGACCTCCAGTATGTCAAAGCCCATAACGCGCATAACAGAATACATAACAGTCAAGAGTTTGGGTGGGTCGTGTAACCATTATGCATATTTTGGGACATGCTAGAAATTCAAAACAGCCGCCCTCCCAACTCATCCCTGGACTCCGGCCTCATGCCAAGACTCCACATTAAGTTATTTGACATTAGAGAGAGCAAGAAAGAAAATTCCCAATAACATAGAAGAGCAAAAATCAGAAGGTGGCAAAATCCATTGGTTTGAACAATAGGCAAAGGGGGCCAAATCGGCATAATTAGTCAATCATTTATATTGAGTAATAAGTATTATTACCTTTTTTTAGTAATTTCAGTGATGAGAAATTTTTAGGCACTGGTATGTATATGGGTGATTTTTGGGAATCTATTTTATTGTGTGATCATGCTTACAAAAAATTTTAACTATTTATCTAATTTCCAAGCCTAACTACTTCATTTCTTTCCTAATAATTATCTCACTCCTTTTCCCTACTCGCTAACATCATACAAAATTGCAAATTAAACTTGACATTGGCATAAATAATTATTTTATTTTAAATTGAATTTCACTTGTTGTGCATAGTAACATGGATCCCAAACATGTAATGCATATATAAAAGACAATTTACAGAAGCTATGTGACACGACTTGTGTCTAATGTTGTTTTTTTCACACAGAAAAAATAAATGAAAGAGAAGATGGAGTTTTTTTAAAGTGTAGACTTGATGAAAATTTCTAATTTTTGTGGAAAAATGACAAATTTCTTAGATCCAAAAATTGGAAAAGAATAAAAGAAAAAGAAAAACCCCAGCTTTTGCTAATTGGGAGAGGATTATTCTCCACCAAAGAGCAAACTCCACAACCTAAACCCAATCACCAGAATCCAAGTGATGAAACTGAAACTTTTTCAGCCATTTTTATTCTTCAATGTTTCTTATAAGTCAACATGGAGGTTTGAATTTGATAAGCCTTGTTCTCAATAACTCTGTTTTGAAAACCTTTAGTTCTTTCTCTCTTTTTTTGGCTATGTTGGAATTGGTGTTTCACTAGAGTTTTTAGGAATTAAACTCTTCTCCATGGCTCACCCATGCTAATCAGGTTTTTTTTTCCAATTTTGTGATGTACTTGAAGTAGCAATCATCCATAAAATCTAGCCAAACTTGGCTACATTAATAGATATGAAAGTTTTAAAAAATCAGAATCCTTGTATATTTTTGGCTACCTACTAGAACTTATCATAAAAATCTATCAATTTTAATTTTTTTCTCCTTCAAAATTTGGCAAATTTGGGCCATTTTTTTCATGAAAATTCCTTTGCATAGGTTGAAATCATTTTTTTCAAGATAAAATTTGCAAATTTTCACCAAAAATAAAAAATTAATGCTAATGTGTGTTTCACGATGGTTACAAAATTGTATCCTACATCAATAAGAATATTTTCAAAGCAAGCAATGGCCATAATCATGTGACGATATAGTCACATACTAATCACATTAGCATAGGTTTCTATGTTTTTTGGTTGTGAAAATGGTCTATGGATACACTTACTACATGTTTGCTTGCATGTGTAAATTGTGGAAGGCAAAAAGCATCTTTTGTCTTCTTATCCTCACGCAATATATATTAGTGAGTTATATGCCATTGTGTTGTATTTCACATATGAATATACTAAAGGGTGTCAACCATGGTTTTATTTGAAAGCTTTTTGAAATTTTGACAAAAAATCTTTGAAAATCTAGCTTGTTGTTGGATTTTCAACTCAAGATTTTCCCCCAAATTCCTCATTGCAAGACATTTATGTCAATTAGCAATAGGTTACCATTATTATATAAAGGTTTTTTTTTTAATTTAGAAAAAGGTCATAATTCAATTGTAATTAAATTTTGCCAAATTTTTCTAGGGATTGTTGTCACCTTAGCAATATTCTAAAATTCTTAAAAAAGAAACTAATGTTGACCCACTAGCCACCTCGCCTTTAAATTCAAACCACATCTTGCATCAATATTTTTTATTTATCGTGTAATGATTTTAAGCAATTTATGTAACATCAAATAGGTGCAACAAATTATAGTGCTAGCTCAACACAATTGCAAGAGATTACCCAACAATGAAAATATTTTCAAAGAAATAAATGTGATATCAGAATCCCCCCTTTCAACCCAAAGGTCTAGAATTCAATGTTTTTCATAAATTTTCCTTCTCGTCCATAAATGAAATGGATGAAAATAAAAACCATTGGATAACTTTTTGATCTAGTTATCCTTAAGGACCAACTTCCTTGGGGAGAAAAAGATGAAATGGCAATCCTAACCAATTTGCCCAAAAGAGAAAACTTAGGAGATTTAAAATATTCTGTCAAGTTGCTCAAGAAAAGAAAAAAGGGGCTTCGAAATCTCAACTAGGTTATCGCAAGGAACAACTTCCATGAGAAGAATTTAGGGACTATTTTTTTTATTTTTTTAAGAGGACAAAGTGGTAGCCCCATTGAAATTCCATAGGGAAACGGGACTTTCTTTCAGGAGTGATTTCCCTGAGAAGAAAAGGACTAAGTTGATTGTAACGCCGGAGCTCACTGCCGTCGGAGCTCGTTGCAACGTCGGAGCTCGCTGCAACGTCGAAGCTCGCTGCCGTCGAAGCTCGCTATAATGCCAGAGCTTGTTGCAGCAAGAGCGGGAGGAGCCCCCACCTCACGCCTGAGGTTGGGCCCGCCATCGCACTATCCTCGCTGCAGGAGCAGGAGGATCACCTGAGGTCGAGCCGGCCATCGCCATTGTCCTCGCTGCAACGCCGGAACTCGCTGCAGTAGGAGCAAGAGGAGCCCCCACCCCGCGTTCATTCACTTGGTACCCCTCCCCTACCCTCTCTTTCGTCGAGCTACATTATAGGTAACCTACGTTCGCTTAGTAGGCCTACCATTCAAGTCCGTCGATCGATTTTTTTTTTTAATTTTATTCTTTTTCTTTTTCTTTTTCAATTTCTCTTTCATTTCTTTCTTCTTTTTTGGAATAGGTTTTTAAATAATAATCAGAAAACGAAAATTCATCTCCAAAACACGATTTTTTATTTTATTTTATTTTTTTGGCGTATGGGTGCTTCGCCCTTGGTTACAACCAGCCACGGGATTTAAGATTTGAAGAACTCCACGATGGCGCTCAATGCCACACCGCTACTATGTCCTTTCACTATAGCATCAGACATTTTCATGTTGAAGAAAGACACTGCCAAGATGCACTGTAGCAATGCTGGGCTCAACGTCCCAAACAATGCACCCTTAACGATCTACCAAGTAGCCCTAGCCGAGCATTGGTTAGTCATGGGCCTCAAGACCAACAATTCACCTATTGACACGCAATTGTCCAAGATGGAGGCAACCATTGAGAACATTGCATCTTTCACGACCACTAACAACCTTGCGGTTAACCAGCTGATAGAACGCGAGACAACTACAACTGTCACAACCAAAGCTACGTCTGCAAAGGAGCCCAAGTGGACCACGGTGATGGCCAAGAACGTGCATCAGGTGGTTAACCGAGCTATGGAAACCCTGGCTGACCTGCCCAAACAAGAGGAGCGCAAACTCAACCTGCGCCTCACGAGCTTTGAGGCTAAAGAGGGCAAGACCAAAAATGAACTGGTGCAACGGCTCAACACAGAACTGTTGTAGGGCCAAATGAGGCTGCGTGTCAAGGTCGTTGCTGCTAAGCGACAATAGCCTACGACTTCGTGGGCCTCCACCTCAACGGCAAGCACACGCCCCGACGCGGTGCTACTCAAGTTTGCAATGAACAAAGACTACCAGGCTGCGCTACGAGGGTGCAAGGGCCTAACAGGGACTAGGTTCGGCCTAGATGAAGACCTCACGCCCACACAACAGGCGCGCAAGTTAGAGCTGTGGCCACTATTCAAGGAGGCCAAGGCAACAAGCAAACGCGCATTCTGGCAGGCAGCCAAGCTTTTCGTCGATAGCACTCAGATTTGCCCGCCCTCCTCTATCTAAGGGCGCAGGGGCCAGAGAGACCTATGCGTGGTATTATGGAACATGCACAGGGGTGGTGTAAATAAACTAAAAACGGGGGTGGAAATACTATAGTTGTTTCAGGGTGCTGACCTCGTCTTATTAACTGAAACTTGGCACTTCCCAAGCCAACATTTGCCACATGTTGAAGAGTTTGATTCACTTGCAGTAGCATGCACTATGCAGTTGGGAAATACAAAAGCGACAAAACATAGTAGGGGGGTTGCTGCTTACTTTCGTAGCCACCTTAGGCCAAACCTGTCACAGTGGAAGGAAAGAGGCCACGATTCTTATCTATGGCTACAGGTCAGCAAGGGTGCTGCCCCTGACTTATTTGTCTGCGTGGTGTACGTTGCCCCTATTGGCTCCAAACACGAGAATGAATTCCTATTCCAAAACCTGGTAGCAGATATTGCTAAAGTTCAAACTCTAGGGGGCATAGTACTATTGGGAGGGGATTTTAATGCGCGTATTGCAGCATTACCAAATACCCTTGACACTAGTGACCTTTGTGAACTGTTACAAGCACCTGAGCTCACTGAAACTGAGCAACCAAGCGTTGTGGCTACGTGACAAAACCATGATGCTAATGTTGGCAGCTAGGGCCGCAAGCTCCTAGACCTATGCTATGACGCTAGGTTGCTCATCCTCAATGGCCGGACACCTGGCAACCAATCAGGGGAGTTCATTTGTTTGGCAAATGGGGGGCGCAACATTGTCGATTATATTGTTGGCTCACCTGTAGTTTGGCAAGCTACTACACACCTCGAGGTGATAATCGATGACACTCGCTACCGCGCGATGGGGGGCGACTCTGACCACAGGCTATTGCACCTACGATTGAACATCGATTACAGCTTTGTTGAACCGCAACATACGGTGGTAACAAAAAAATTCTTTTTGCTTAGGTTCAACTATGATAAATCAAAAGTTGAAGAGTACCAGCTTGCCCTAACAACAAGTCTTGGAAACCTGTGGGTTGTTGATTCGATTGGGCATCTGGGGGCAAACGAATTAGCTGACCCACTGCAGCGATGTGTGGGTGTTGCAACAAAATCTACTTTTGGCAAAAAGTCTTCGAGAGGGAGCTGTAGAAAGAGACACTGCCATAAACCTTGGTTTGACGTTGACTGCCGTACAGCAAAATGTGAACTGAAGTTCTGGATGAAAGCCAACCTCGACTCACATGCTGCTAAACATCAGAAAAGTAAACTCAAAAATTTATTAAAAAAGAAAAGACTTTTCTAGGAAACTGCAAGAGCTCAACATATGTGTGCGCTTGCTAAGGTGGATGCGCCTTTGTTCTGGAAAAAGTACCAGCCAAGGGTGCCCATTATGGACAAGATCAGTGCAGCTACGCTTTTGGAGGGCTTTCGCGTGTTAGTTGGCTAATCTCCGCCACCCCTATAATTACGGACTGATCATTCAGCTCAAGTGACCGAATCTCCACCTAGGCACACCCTGAACGCAAACATCACACTTGTTGAGCTACTTAAGGCGTTGAAAAAATTACAAAAGAACAAGGCTGCCAGTTTGGACAGAATGAAAGCTGAGTTCATTTTGGATGCAGGAGAATTGCTACACATACCATTATTGACAACGTTCAATTACTTTCTGGCAGAGGGCTTTCCGAAAGCCCTTTCCACTAGGGTGGTCCACGCGCTCTTTAAAGGGGGTGATGCCTCTAAATTTGACAATTGTAGGGGGATAACAGTTAGGCCTATCCTAGCAAAGTTGTTCACTATGATCCTTGACAAAAGGCTGAGCAAATGGGCTAAACAACATGGGCTACATGCCAAAGGTCAAGTTGGGTTTCGCAAAGATTACCGCAGTACTAACCAACTCTTCATATTGCGAACTTTGATAGAACAAAGCAAGGCAAAAAAGAAGTCACTCTATTGCTGCTTTGTGGACTTAAAGAAGGTGTTCGATACTGTGTCGCGTGAAGCGTTGTGGCAAGTGTTGGCTGGCCTTGGGGTGAAAGGACGCTACTTGTGATGCCTACAGGCAATGTATGCCAAGGATACCATATGCATCAACCACCCAAGCAAGAGTGTCACCTCCAGCTTCAAGTGCCAGCAAGGTGTGAAACAAGGTTGTCCTCTCAGCCCCCTATTGTTTGGGCTATATTTGGATGCCCTAGAAGGGCGTTTAGACGGCAAAGAATGTGATGCACCGACTTTGGCAGATGTGCACGTATGGTTGTTACTTTTTGCATATGACCTTGCTCTAACATCGAAGTCAGAGGTGGGATTACAACAACAGTTAGACGCACTCCAGCAGTTCTGTGTTGAATGTGGACTTATAGTGAATGTGAAAAAAACAAAAGTCATGGTGTTCAATTCTATTGACCCATGCCAAAAGTTTGTGTTTGAAGGTGACATTATTGAGCATGTACAGACCTTCAATTACTTGGGGATCTTACTCGAGACCACACCGAACCTGGAGAGTGCAGTGGAACATCTAGCAACTGCCAGTAGGCATTCGCTATTCACACTGAACCGCCGCTGTGCAGAACTACGTATTATGGACGTTAAGTTACGTTGTGACCTCTTCAACACGTTGGTGTGTTCCACAGTAAGTTACACTTGTGAGATTTGGGTGGACTCCAAGAAAATAGAGGCTATTGAAGTAGTGTACTGAGGGTTCCTCAAGTCCCTACTCGGGGTGCGAAAAACAACCAGCACGTCCATCGTGCTGGCAGAATTTGGCAAATTCCCCTTTAAACACTTTGCATGGGGATAAGCATTATTATACTATAATCATGTGAGCACGGTCACTAAAGACCGCATTTTAGGAAAGCCATGGGAAGCCCAGCTCGCTATGCTTGTTGCGGGAAAGAAATGTTGGGCTGGATCCGTAAAAAAATAGCTACTCCAGAATCAGCCCCAAGATTGGCAGGTTTTCTGCCTCCGGCTCAATCATCGCTAGAAACAACACTTCAGCTTGCAACGACCCATGTGCTCCAAGCGGGGACTACTGAACTACCGTTGGGAATAGTTCGTGGGTCAACGCACATACATCCGACATGTCAGCAAGGCTAGTGCAACCAGTTGGTGGTAGATCTACAACGAAAGGCCCGATCAACCAGGAGGTTGGGATCCCACCCCCTTTAGGTTTTCCCCACACAATGTTGAATGTAAAAAGGGTGAAGGAAAATATGTGACTGGCTTTCATTGAAAAGTTTTTTACCAACCACGAGACTAGGACCAACATACAAACAAGATACTTGCACTTCAAGGGTATACAAAAGATACTTGTGTGACATCAACTGTGTCTAATTGCGAAAAGTTCTGGCCCGGTTTCGATGTGGCAACACACAGCTTAAGGCAGTGCTAGGTGCGTGGAAAGGCGTGCCATACACAGAAAGACTTTGTAGAGGTTACGACTTGGGGAAGGTAGAGGGTGAAGAGCACTTGCTCCTTATCTATCCAAATACACAGAAAGTTAGGGAACGCTTTTGTTCGACCCTACCCTCACCCACACAAGCACTCTTACTGAACTCATGTAGACTACGAACACAGTTGCCCTTGCCAAATTTGTGGCATGCTACCAATACCAGAGGACAATCTGTCCTCCATGATCTACCTTTCGTCTAATGGACTCTCTAGTCCCAAACGGACGTAAAATTGTAAACAATAAACAAATTAGGAGAGAAAAGAACTTGGAATATTCAAAAAAATTAGGCCATAAATGCAAGTGGTAAACTTTTTTGAAATCAAAATTTATTTATATTATTGGAAAGCTCTCAAAGCACAAATATCAAAAGTGAATTTATATTATCCATTTGAAGATATCCACTAAAAGTTATGGCCAACATAAAAGGTCAAACATGACATTGAAAAGATCTTATTGAAGGGTACAACTTTGTACTTGAAAGCTCCTGAATTGAAATTCATGTAAAAACATTATGAACTCACAAATTTGTAAAAATGATGTGTTCCTTAGGGAATTTGGGCCCACAACGTGGTTCTTAGCGCAACTTGAGTGGGTTCTCCCCAAGGCACTATTGCTACTTGTTATGGCACTCTTCATGAACTCCATTGCCTTCCAGCACAAAAATGTAGTAATTTTTAATAACAAACTAAGAGGAAGCTTGTACAATGTTTTGGTAGGATGAGTTTTACAAATTAATGCAACAAGATTGTAGAGGACAAATACAAGGATTAAGTATCACAATAATAGGTAAAAGGAAATATTTTCTCATTTGATTTCAATCTTATGCATTAGTTGGAACTTGCAACTATTTGATGTTGTTTTTAAGTTGTTTGTTGTTGAATGTAAAATCTAGATGCAATTCAATTGCAAAGGTGATTTGATCAACGTTGAAGAATGCATCTAATGAGGTACAATCCTTTCTTTGTTCTTATGCATTTTTAATTTTTTTTTAGGAAGCTTGATTACATTTGAAAAATCCATTGCAATTTGCACCCTTTTGAACCAAACATTTTATGATCAAAAGGGGGATCTAGGTTTCACAATATTGAAGGAGAAGTTGTCTTCAAGGATAGGTTCTAACTTCTTGTCAATTGCATTAGATCACATTATCTTTATCTATTTGCATATTTTCGAGTTTTCTTTCTTTCTTTTCCCACTTGTTGTAAAAAAAATTGTTTGGTTTGTAATAGTTTTTGAGCATTTATTGTTAGTGGCAATGGCACCCCTGCCTTAACCATCACAAAATTTCTAGTTTTGATTAGTTTTTTTTTCTCACAACTTTGTAGAAGCCAATGGCAAGGGTTCAACACTTATTGATACTAACTTTACATTTGCAAAAATTACATTATTGTTGCCAACTCCATCTAACATGCCCAGTACCTTTACCAACCCCAACTTTTCTATGTTAATGCATAACACCCTTCCTATACTTGATTCTATTGTACGTCCTACAAAACCCATTGAAAGAAGTAAAAAAAAGCCAAGAAAACCCAAATGGGAAATCAACAAAATCTACCAAGATTGGTAGGTTGCTAAGTTTAATTGATTTAAACCCATTTTGATGGCAAAGGAAAGGTGGTTAAATGTAGGATTTGTTTTCAAGTTGAAGGGGAAAATATTTTTTTCATTTTGAAGCTTGATTCTTTGCTCAAACATATTGGCCTCAAAAATTATGGTCTAAGTAGGCTAGGAGTTGTAGTGGGTGACTATTTTGTTAATTCTTCTAATGTTCATGTAAATTATTTTTTTTAAAAATGCAACTCCAAGTTGTTTGAGTGTTATTGATCAATTAGTGAATTGTGGTAAGGTAAAAAAAACAAAAAAGTTGAATTTGTTGGCCTATGGCACCTCCTTAAACAAGGTTGCCCAATGATTATTTCAAAAACTTCAAGGCACTTTTTCAATTCTTGAAGGTAAAATATTATTCTCAAAAGCATTAGATTAACTCTACAAGCTGGATAATTGTTGAAACAATGCAGTGGGTCATTTTGTAGACAATCAAAGTTGTTGACAAGTCTTTATTTGTTTCAATGAGTTGTAATGAAGTGACAACCTTTGATAACTTGTTATGGATCATGTCTATACATATCTACATAATTGTCCAATGGAAGTGCATAAGGTTGAAAATGCCACAATTGTTAAGTTGACAAAGTCAATTGTTGTTTCACTAGCTAAATATTGAGGTTTGTAAAAAGAAGTTGGTATACTTCAAAACAAACAATGTTGTGGTTTTTCAAGTTCAAAAACAAATGTGACTACTCAACCTATGCATAAACATGTCTCGTACATCAATGGTGTGCATTGTATGGCACATAACACAAATTTAGCCATTGCCAAATCTAGGTTCCTAGGCTAGGTTGCATAGCCTAAACTTCCTATCCTAAGTGGCCCAAGATAGGCTCTTAGGCTAGGTTCTTAAGCTAGGGTTCCTAGGCCTTGATTGCCACATGGTATCACATGATTAGGCCAACAATGTTCATTTTTTAGTTTTAAGCTAACACATGGAAGCTCATTAGTGGTCAATATTTTTAAAAAATTTGGAATAGTTTTCCATGTGACAATAAATAAATGAACAATAAATCTTTGAATTTAGTTTAGGATGCCACATGGTAACAAGAAATTCATTAAGAAATTTGTAATTTATATTTTAAATATTAAATCTCAATTGTTGGATGCATCTTTCATGGTTATTATTTGATTTAATTTTATAGAATTCAACAACCATGATCACATGATCCTTTAAGATCATAATCATCCATCCATGACTATAGTCAAGAAAGTGGTACAAAATGGCATAAATGATTATAATCATGGTTATGATGAGATGACATAAACAACAAATTTAGTCATTAAAACTATGAATCGTTCTTAATGTGAAAACATTGTTAGGTTTGCTTACATCTTACCATTTTTGGACATTATGCAAGGGTTATTCAAGTTTGCACAAGTGCATCAAACCTTCATTTGCAATTTCATTTTGGCCTTAAAACTTAGTGAAGCAAACTTGTTTACATGTTTTGCATGTTCAATCAGAGAAAATATTCTCCTCAACACTTCCCTTGTTTGTTGAACTTGTTAAGCACATGCATGATGTTTTGTGTTTAGCTTGGGGGAAAGAGGCTACTTTCAAGGTTAATTATGTTGTTTTTTTTGTGGGAAATAAATTTTATATGTTGGAGTCTACAAATCCAACCAAGGAGGAAGGGGTGTCAAGAACATGCTTGACAAAGAGACTTGGACTCAAGTTCTATATTATGTGAAGAAACGATGTTCTAATGTTGCTACAAGTTTGATATGAAGTTTGAAAGACATTTTTCAACTCAAGAATTGTTGAATGCCACTAAGATAACAATCTTCCTTTTTGAAGTTAACAATGCAAAATCATTGGCAATAAACCATGCAAGTCAATACTGACATTGGTCCTTACTACTATTACTTTTCCATTATAGTAGTAGGGACCAATGTACTTATCTTGTTGGGATTTTTCTCCAATTTTATATCATAGTGGAGATATGCCTAAAATCATAGAAATTTATGGGCTTATATTTATACATCTATAATCTCTATTTTTTGGTCAATGTGAAGCCATCATGCTTATCTTGTTTTCACCCATGAGGTTAGAAAAGTAAATTATTTTAACCTTTTGTAACTAATGCATGTTGCTTAATGTGGGGTTGATGCAAGAAGGGCCTAAATTGTACTGAGCAAAATCTCGTTAGTATTGGGGTTTGATTCCCCCTCAAGCCATTTCACCTATAGAATCCAATACGTTGTGTGCATTTCAACAAGTGTGCAATGGTGGCAAGCACTTTCACTCAAAATTATATTCAACCTTCATAATTTTTAGATGAATTCATGGTTTATTGTTTAAACATTGACCTTGATGGAGATTTTTTGGGATTGAATTGGAATTTGATGAAATATTTATTTGGTTTTTTTTTTGGTTCTTTTTTTTAAAGGTTTTGGTTATGGGCACATGTTGTACATCAACTTTGCTTTGGTTGGCAAGGTATTTTAGTTCATTCATGGTGTGGGTAGGTGCATGTTTTGGGCATTTGCAAATATGTTGCTAAATTGCAAGGATTTTGCTATCATAATGTGGTTGTAGTCAATCATGTACAAGGAGAATATGGTATTTTAAAGGTATATATGTTTAATCAACAATTGCAATGCAAGGCAATTAATTAATGTTCTCCCTTAAGACGATTTGGACAGCCATAAAACTATAGCAAGACTATTAATAGCAATCTCCCTAAACATTGCCATTGTAAGCTTGGTTTTATTGATGTGTGACTAGCAACTAATGAGATTTCATTCTTAGATCATGCAATTGGGCTCCTTGGATCTATTGGATGTAGAATGTTGAATTTGAAAGGGTTTGTTGGAGATCCTGATGAAACTTAGTGACATTATCTCATGTTTATTAATTTTTGGTAATAGGCACTTTTTAATGCACCCAATTCATATCAATGCCTTATGGTAAAGATTATTACTAGGCATTGGAAGAGTGATGAAGATGAAGTTGTAGCAACAAGTTTGTAATCAATTGGGCATTATCAGTTTTTTGAAAAGACATAATTCTATTGAGTGTATTCTTGTTTAAACTCATGTATGGTCCAAAAGTATGTTTGGTCAAGTTGGGTATAGTCTATTGAAACATTGGAAGGTTTTTTGTGCTTTGTTTTGGAGTTCATAAAGTCATGATTGTTGACTACTTAGTATTGATGTATGTGTGTTATTCCCAACTCAACAAGGAAGTTTTCTTGTAGCATCAAGTGGATGTTTCCTTTAGATTAATGCAGCTTGAAGGTTGGTACCAAAGCTTTTATTGTTAACAACCACTTGTTTCATGGTCTTGGTTGATTTTGTGGTATAGTACAAGTCATGGCAACTATAAATTCGAATTCATGGCACCCGTTTTCAAACATTTCTAATTTGGTGCAACCATCAACACTCTTGAAATGTTCCTCCCTTGTTTTTCTGGCAACTTCCTTTATTTCTTAGTGGTTTTTTTTTGTTGACAACTAGTAAAGATTTTTAATTCCTAGGGATAGCTTTCTATTTTGCCTTTGGTTTGAGCATCATGTAAATGTCAATTTAATACATATTGTAAGGTTTATCATTTAGTTTGGGCAATACAAATTGAATGAAATAACATCAATTATGGAACAAAACATGCTGGTGTTTTGTTCAATTAAGTGTGAAGCACACATGAGATAATAGCTTCTATTGTTGTATTTTTTCCTTATTGTATTTTTTGTTCAAATGCAACTTTGCACATTTTGGGGATGTGAAAAATGTTTCTAGTTGTGTAGACCTTGTTATGTAATTAAACCAAATCATGATAATTTTCAGTTCTAACATGACTTTTAAATCTACCATTTTCTTTCTTGCTTGTAATGGGCATTACAAAGACAAAATTGGCAACAAACATCGATAGCGGTTTCCCTTAAAACATTTTGAAATAGCAATTGACTTGTATTTGATCATTGCTATGTCCTATTACGTGTAACACAAGCCCAAGTCTATAATAAGAAATGGCGGTCAACAAAAACACTTCTTTAAAATGAGATTATTTTTTGTTTTAGAAAGTTGGTCAAGCTCAGAATTGGTTTTTTATTTGAAGAATGGCATATTTTCTTGTTCATCATCCTATTTAGTAGCCACAAAGGTTGTTTTTGTTTGTGCTTTTGTCGTCAATTATTTTACATTAATTAACATTTGGTAGACTTTTGTACTTAAAGGTGGAGCAAAAATCTAGGCACTTGAAACTAAAATATAGAAAAAGTAGTCACCCACTAGGTTATGAACAATTATCCCTTCTAGAGCTATATAAATTCTGCATTACCAAAAAGAATGACCATCCCAAAAGCAAATAAGCCACTTTGGCATACCACCAAAAACACATGGTAGCCAATCACCCTAGTTGGAGAATTTAGGGAAAAAAAAAACATTTAGATGCATTGAAGCACTTGCAACTTTTCTTTGAAATTGATTACCTCAGTAACCATAATGTGTATTCACCAAAGTATGAAGAAGGTTCAAAGATAAAAGAATTCATGTTATTGGTGGATGATTTATTGCATGTACAATACCTAAATACAAATTCCAATGACAACATTTCATTGGAATTTGTTTATGTTTATGTAGGATGGGTATTTTGGTGATCATCGCTGTGACAATTCTAGAGCCATTCCGGATTGTAATTCATCATAGATTAAGCTCTATTTCAAAATCGTTTCTTGTTGTTTATCTTGTAGCCTTTCAATGTTTTTGTTTGTTTGTATCTTGTTGATTTTGTTATGCCTTTTCAATGTTTTGTTTCTTTGTATCTTGTTGATTTTGTTACGCCTTTTCAATGTTTTTTGTTTGTTTATTTATTTATATCTTGTTGTGAACTTCTTTAATGAATTAGATTTTCATTGGCATTTTGCATGGGTGCAATCATAATCAAACAAACCAAAAAGGGTGTTGGATTACAAAGAAAAATAATCAAAATTGGATAAAAATTTATGTTTTACCATTTAAAGCCATGGCAATCATGGGAAGTTTTTTTTTTTCATTCATATGAATGTTAAAGAATTCAAACCAAAAATCTATTTGATAAAATTTTAAGTTTAAGTTTTGATTTAGAACCTCTGAAAGTTAACACCTATGGCATCAAACATGAGTCAATTTTGCAAAGGACCATCAAATGGACTCATATAATAAAACACATTTGATGGGGAAAAAATTAAAAAGATAAAGACTTATTAACCACGTTGAAAAAACACTCATACCCTAAAATATGTGGAATTTTAAAACTTTAAAAATTCAAAGAACTTTTTGAAATTGATCCAGAATTTTAGAACTTCAGAAGTCCTTTGCCACATATAAATGGGGTAAAATGTACATGATGTGTTCAGAAAAAATGTAGTTTATAAAACAAGAACATAAGAATGTAAAAAAAAAAAAAATTGGTTATATTTTGAAATTATTATCATTTTTAAAAAGGAAACATTAAATTTACAAGGAATCATGACACTTTCAAAAATTCTAATTTATTCAAAAATGATGGAAAAAAAAACATGTCATGTATTTGGACAATTATAAGAACTTATTATAATGAGTTGCAAAGAAAATTCCAAAATTCATTCATATGAAAAAGTTTTTTTGGGGAAAAAAGACATATAGTCATTTTTAGAAATAATCATGTTGGCTTGTTGTATTTCATTTGCGCCCACCTACCAAATCAAGAATGTAAAAAATATATTAATGGAACAAAATGACATATAGTGAAATTTACAAAATTTTGTCTTTTCAATTGGTTACAACAAAATTATTATGTCCACACAAAATAATTTAATCATCATCACCGGTAGTGCAAAGCAATGCAAAGCCCAAATTCTTTAAATATATGCTTCTAAGTGAGATGCCAAACACATTTTCCTTTTTGAAGAAGTTTGATACTTTCAAACCCCATTTTATAAGAATATTTTGGTGAAGAAGAACGTACATTTCATTCCATTAACCATCCAAAGGCCTATCACTATAGGGACTTAAATCTACCAAGGTTAATTAATGTTTTGACTTTGATTAAATATTGGTGGGTTGAAATTTCATTATACATACCAACATGGCAATCAAGGACTTTTTCTTTTTTTATAAATCAATTCTCAAATAATCCTCTCAACTGTATGAAAACCTTCACTTATCAAGGATTTCCAAAATTTGGAACCAATATTTTGGTTGGAAAAAAAAGGAAAAAAACCATTTTGATGTTTAATAACAATTAATAATGTACAAGTTTTGTGATTTAAGTTTATTTAAGATTTCTTAATGTTTTGAGTTTGATTGAAATATATATGGTCTTTTGGGGAGGAAAGAAGGGGTAGGGGGAGGGAAAAGAAAGCTTGAGTGTTGGATGTTTTGGAGTTATCGTGCTCTTAATTTGTACCCACCAAGTACCCATTGTGTTCCCATCATATTTTCAATGGGTTTTCAACTATTCCCTTAGTTTTTAATGTGTTCCCGAACATGTTCCCAATAGCAATTTACTTTGTCCCATAGGTTTTGCGGGTAAATGCATATTACAGTGTCCTTTTTTTGTGTCACAATGTAAAAATTCTTGACCTTCTAACTACATGATGTTTCTGAAGTTCGATTTTTTTCTTAAAAAATTGAAAAAAGGACTCACATATATGATCTATATTATTGTAGAAATACATATAAAGAAAGAAAAACCATTTGTTCATTGTTTGGTTTAGAAGGGGACTTTAAAACTTATGTTTTAAATTTAGTCACAATCCTTATTTAATCCCTAAATCATTATAAATGGACTCATAGATTCTAGGTTATTAAATTATTTGTTTGATAGTACTTTGTCACAAGTTGTATGTTCAAAATGGAGATTAAAATTCTTATTAAGGATGTCATTGTTAATGAAAGTGGCCATTTTAGTACTTTTTTGGAAGGTCAGAATTCATAAGTATTTTTCAATATGTATTTTTTGAGTTTGATTCAAGTGTTTTCATTGAATTTTTTTTATAATGTATTAGAATAAATGTTCAACACATAATTCTTGCAAAAAAAATTATAATTGGAAAACTCATTTTGAAAGTGATGACAACCAAAAAAAATGTAGAAATGGACTCTTTTGGTGCATTTTTTGGTCCATTGTAGTATGCATTTACCCTTACCCAATGTTGTCCTTTGGGAAGCTATATAAGTAAAATGATATTGAGATTTTTTGTATGTTTCCATTTTTGGAGTGACTACTTTTATATTGGGGAGTTTTTGAAGTTTGTGAACTTTTTCATGATTGACCAATCAAAGAAGTTCATTCCAACAAAAAAACTAAACTTGGAAAGCATCGCAACTGAATAACTATTAGGTGTTAACAACTATGGGTATTTTGAACTAAGATAATGAACATTTTATAAAACAATTTTTAGGAAGGTGGGTTGCAAGTTTGTGTTTTATTTTTTCCATTCAGGTTTTCTTGGTGTTTTTGGTTCAAGGTCCTTTTTCTTCTCACTTGTTGGTGCCATTGTGACTTCGGATGCAATTGGTTTAACCTTTTCTTCATCTTCAAGTATTGCCATGGCTTCAGCTTCCAATCGTCTTTTCTCAACAACTCGAGCAATCTTTCTTTGCTTATCAATCATCTGACATCGAATAATCTCATCTTCAATGGTAGACCCATTGTCACGAAAAAACATAGCCAAATAGTGCACTGGGTCTTTAGGCCTGCCATTCACATTCTTTTGAAATTTTATCTTCAAGTGTACATTTTTTTTAACACTTCAACAATTTTTTTTAAAAGTAAATTATGGGTCTTTTTATGTTATTTGCTAAAAAGACCTCAATGCAATATAATATATACTAATGTAGCCTATGTTGTTGGCCAAAGTGTGAACTGGTTACTTAACAAAAAATTTCCTTCCAAAACCATTTTTTGTAATTTAATTGAACCTTCAATGAAAAATTTGTTCAATATTCAATAACTTTTCCACTACATGTTGAAACATTATGAAATGGGCTTAATGCACCCTTATTCATCAAGGGCTTTACAATGCTACCAAGAGCATGTCAAAAGGCATTGTGGTTTGGGACGTCTCAATTTGAAAAATAAAATAAACAAAGTACCTTCTTTGACAACATAACTAATTGCCTACTTTGAATTTCAATAGCAATTTTTTTTTACTTCTATATGAAAAGAATTTTTTCTTCATGTTTTTTTTTCATGTTACATGAACAATTTGAACATTTCACTTCTTAGGTATGTTTGGTTTCTAGAATTCTAGTAACATAATTTTCCTTCTTTGCCAATTTGTATGGTAGGGTTTTATCTTTACTTCCCTTTCATTGGCTCTTGGTAAACATGTCACTTATGTTTATCAACTAAACATTAGTTGTATTGACAATCAATGGTAGAAACACATGTGTCACGATCAACCCATAGGTGTTGGCAATTGCCTTATATAATGTCCATGGTTGCTTAAATTTAGTGATACATATTTCTTAATTTCCTTCTTTTCGATGAATGTCAATTAACCAACTCTAATGGGGCCAAAAGAAATTTGATATTCCCATTTTAACAAGGAAACATTCAATTTGTTATTATTTCCTTAATTTCAAACCACCACTATTTTTTCACCATAACATGGTGCAACATTATTTCCTTGTTTTTTCCCAAGGTTTTGAGCTTCAAATACCCACATAGTTTCCAATGATGCATGGCTCATGTGAGTTTAACACATGGCTTGTTAATGAACGCATAACCTTCTACCAATCAACATTAGGTCAAAATCATTTGGATTGTTGGGTTGATCATGCTTCTTCAAATGATAAAGGACCTTTGCTTAGATATCATAATTCTAGGTAATAAAAAATTCCTTGTTTAAAAATGTGGCCACTTTTACAACTTCAATGTTTTCTTTGTAAAAGTGGCCACATTCTTGAATTATGGTTACACAATTTAATTAGATTGGGTAATGATTTACATAGAAAAATTAGGAATTAAACAATTTGATATCACAACATTTACATCCAATTTTTCATCAACATTAAATGATATTGCAATTTGTTATAGATGGTCAAGTTCCATTAATGAATTAGTTTCTAGGAATGTATTTACCTTGCAACGATTAGATGTTGTAAGGCTTGTAATAACAAAGGTACTATGTGTTTTTCCTACATAACAACTTCGGACATTAATATTTATGCATTCCCAATATATTATTCATGTTCAATTTTTCAATTTAGTTTGTTTAATAATGTCTTTATTGCAATCATGCCATCCATAATCATCATTCAATAGATAACAAGTGTGAGATTATTTTTTGGGGTTTTATGCTTTTTTAATTGTATTCTTGTTGCAAAAAATAATTTACTTAACATCAATGTCAAATTTCAACATTTTACATCACATTTAAATGCGTCTTTCAATTTGATGGCAATTTAATCTTTCCATCAAGGCAAGTCACATAGATGATACCCTTATATAACAAAGATATTTTTATTATCCTCAATACTTTAAACATGTTTACCTTTAATTGTATAAATCACTTAATGTGTGAAGACATTATCCATGGGCTTCTCCTTTCCATATATGAATTACAATATGTGCATCAATTTTAAAACCTCAAATTTCTTTCATCAACGGACATAGACATACTTAGAAAAAGTGAACTTCCCATTTATATATTGCATAAATGTGTTTTTGAACATGTGCAAGTCATGTACTTTCTTTTGTACACAAGTCAATTAATTGACATACATTTTCATATAATAACAAAAATTCATAGTCATACAAGGTAGGCTCGAATCTCGTTAGCTCTTATTTCAATTTTTTCCTTCAATTGTTGCATATTTGATTTTGCATCATCATCAACCTATACCAAAGTCTCATGATAAGATGTTGCATATTCAAAGTTTCAAAACCAATAAGAATTACTAGGTTCCAAGCTATAATGAATATATTGTTACACATTTCAAGATTTATCAATTCTTTTGTAGAATCTAACCCTTAACCCTAACTTATGGTATATTGCATAATCAAATTCAATTCACCATAAAAATGGATTATTTGATTATTGAAAAGAAAATAGGAACAATCAAATGATGACCCAATTCTCATCCCATGTGCATGTACATGTTTCAATTAAAAACTTGAAGCATGGTGTAGTAGAATTCATTTCTCGACTTCATAAATTGTCTAAAATAATCCAACATGCATAAATAACAAACATAATTTAAACATTTAAACATAAAACATAAAAAGGTGTTGTGAGGGGGAATTTTGAATGCCAGGTGCTAATTTAATTTCAACACAAATTGATGTATTACCGAATCATCAAGAGTTCCATCAAACCATAGTTCATCAAATGTGAGTGGTATTGAAGGGTCTTTGGGTGGCATTGGTGCTGTTGAAATTTGACATTGTTTTAGAATTCTCATGGTAAGGCTACAAACATTTATATAATTACATGAAATATTGAATTGATTGTGAAAAAAAATTAAGATGGACAAACATTAGATAAATAAAATAACATCTTATATAATTTGCAAGATAATGAGGACCAACTCTATGACTAATACATATTTACTTATGTTGGAATCCATTTGAACAATATGAAAATTTCAAACACATTAATATAATTTTGTTACATCCAAAACACCCACCAAATTTTACTAAAATTTAAGAGCATAATTCAATATGAGCAACTCCTTAAAACCTATTGTGTTGAAGTAACAATTGTTTCAAGTATATCTTTCATTGTCTATATGTTTTATTATTGCAAAGTCTTTTGTATTTGCCAAATGTCAACATGAGTGGGAGATAAAAGTTATTGCCTATTGGCTTGTTAGCAACATCTTTTCCCTTGATTGGAAGTTTCTTGGGTGCCATAAATTGTCACCAAATTCCAAAGCTAATGTTGTTCTTCATTACAACACAACAACTTGGTAAGTTAACCCAAAATGTTGTCATGGAAATTTTGATAAAA
>Ga0209208_10001570_pt1 | contig 32377 bp, 15 predicted proteins | sample S1TSphfallax_3_FD_187694 | JGI IMG/M metagenome (GOLD analysis project Ga0209208, IMG submission 187694) | Host-associated microbial communities from peat moss isolated from Minnesota, USA - S1T2_Fd - Sphagnum fallax MG (SPAdes) (version 2) | ecosystem: Host-associated > Plants > Peat moss >...
GAGTTTTGATCTTTGGATGTTGAAAGGTACTCTGTGATAAACTTTTTGAGAGTTAATTGGCAATTAAAACTTGTTACATGGACAAAAAGTGAAACATGGCGTGCATTGAATTTGGTTTGGCCCCAAGGAAGTTGAATATTTTAATGAAAACAAGTTAACTTCTTAATCTCATGTATTGTTGCCTGTAAATTATATATCTAACAAAATTAGTTTCAATAAATAATAAGTTCTTTTATTTTTATTTTGTAAATTTGTTAATAAAATTATCCTTAGGAAGCATTACAATTTCAAAAAAAATTGCTTTTTGTTATAACAAGTAGCCTATTGTTAAAATGACTCCATGGGTGGTTCTCTTTTGACATGATAAATCTTTCAAATCGTTGCTTGTGTTTTTAATCAATATAGAGGTCATTGATTGTTAAGTAATGCTTTAAATCCTACCATATCCATTTGTTTGAAATTGAAAGTAGAAACATGAATTTTAGTTTCCTTTGATAATTTTATAGAAGAAAAGTTCATTGTTATTCTTAAGTTAGATTTTTTGACTTTTAACATTAGAAAAAAGGTTTGAGGTGTTTTTTAAAAAAAAATTATGAATTTTTTTTGAAGAAAAAAAGGTTCATAACATCATCTTTTTTATGTTGGATCCTAGGTTCAAGAACTTATGATTAGTGTCCTCATTTATTAGCCTTGAGCAAGGCAAGGTCATTGTTGATGAATATGATAAAAAAACCCTTGTATATCATGTTGTTAAAATGCTATCATGATTTGCACCCCTTGTTTGAAAATGCCATGTTGACTAAGGTGCTAATGAAGCTTGCAATTTAGACATTTTTGAAATGACAACAAATAGAAAGGAACTAGCAAAGGAACTTTTGATTATCAAAAGGTTGTAGGTGAATGTGAAAGATATCAAATGTCCTTTTCAATAGTGAAAGAAGCACAAATCTATGTTTCATATAGTTCAACTTCTTGTTTGTTAGATCTTAAAATATTGTTGGTTCACAAATTGAGATTGAAACGATTTTTTCTTTGGCGGGAATATTTACTAATCTTAGGAGATGTCGTTTGGAATTAGGTAACTAATTAACATTTGTGAATAAAAATCACCCAATGACTTTAGGATTGGTTGTAAACCCTTTCTTAGTTTAATGGAGCTAATTGAAGTTAATGCATAATTAGAAAAATTTGAAAGAATAGTTGAAAGGGATGCAATTTTGAAAATATAGTTTATTATAAACAAAATTGTGTAACATTTTCATCATTCTTCACACAATTTTTTAAAAAAATTTCAATTCTTTTTTAAACTGAGATTAAAAAAAAAAGAATATTAATTTGAGATTCAGATTGTGAAAATCGAATATGAAAACCAACTATTATCATATTTGTGAGAAATGCCCTATTTGAGAACTAGCTTTATTAAACTTTTAAAACAATATGATACCCTAATTAGTTATAGTAAGTCTAAAATAAATATTTAAAAAAGAACTGGGTTGATTCTCTCAAGTTTTGGGAAGAACCGAAACCACTGATTCTCATAAAAAAAGAAAGAACCGCCCAACACTGGCACAAACCATCCACTTGCTTAATAGTCCCTTAATTTCCTACCTATCTACTTGTATAGAGGACCTACTTCTTGTAGAATGGGTTACCAAGGTGAAACCAGATATTGACTCAGTTGAGGTTCATCCACAACTGAGGAGTAATGGGCATCCAGTGGATGGTGCTGCTTCACTCTGGCCAGGATGGTGTCCCATGGAGTGAGTAGAAGAAAATAAAATCCTGTACCAAACCACCCATGTGAGGTGGCAAAGTGAGAGATCAAGCTGTTGGGCCATGCAGACAGAAAGAACCAAGGAAATTGGATGAAAGAACCAAAGAACTGGACAAAACAGCCAAAGAAATTGAATCTGCACGGAGCCGCCCTGAAATGGTTCATGTTGAAACATACATCTGTCATAAAACAGCTAGAGCTCAAGATTTGAGGGTTAAAATCAAAAAGAATATATCGAACATGAGTCTGCACTCGAACGAATGGTGCATGCTGAAAGTGACAAACTTTCCTTGAAGCTGGTAAGGCTCAAGCTTCAAGGCCAGGGCTGAGAAGAATGAAAGAAACCAGACAGCTTCTTTTAGATGGTCCAAGTTCATCCAGACAGCTTTCTTCATACACCAAGGGGCTCAAGCTTCCAAGTTAGAAAAAGGTCGAATCTGAACTGCCTGCACCGACCTTTTCAGATGGACACAGATTTCGACAGAGAAGAAGAAAACTCGTGTCTGACTGTGTGAAGGAAGAAGAAAGCAAATTCTGAGAACTTCAAATTGTGCATTCAGGTGGAACTTGCAATGCCTGGCAAGAAGCTGCATTCTAATGTTTGAGTCATGATGACCCAATGTCCGCCAGTGCACCATCCATTCAAAACTTCTTGTGAACCATCCATTCAAAACTTCTTGTGACTCGGCTGTGGATGAACAGCAACTGCGTTATTGAGGTACCACCTTGATAACCTATCCTGTTAGCCCTCGCACAACCTAGGCAAGAGTGTAAGTGCCTTCCTTGAGTACTGTAGTTAGGTAATGCAAGTTCCTATTATCTATCTACATAAGGCACTTGATGGGTACTGGGTAGGGAGATAGATACCAGTGTTGGGCGGTTCTTGACTTTTATGAATATTGTAGTACACGAACAGTTTTGGTATAAATTAAATTATTTTTTTATTTTTCCAAAAAATTTCAAATTTATTTAATATTTGTGCCCGATAATTTAATAATTCTTAAAATATTAAAAATTGAAGTATTTCAAACTGATTGAATTTCAGACCTGCCAATCCTTGAATTTAAGAATGCAACATTCAAAACTCACTTAGACTATTCACAAGAACAGCAATGCCATGTTTATTATTTTTTATAAACATTACCTGCTGAAAATTTCAGAATTAAAAAGCCAACTGTTGAAGTTAAGATTTGAGATTTAATTAATTATTTGGCAGTTTGTTGCTGAATCCGTTTGGGTACTCTGGTAATCTCTAGTTCTAGTTCTTAAAATTTTTTAGAATGGTTCAGGCTCCCCAGAAAATGAAATCCCAGGTCCAGTTCTGGAAATCAGACCTGGCTTTTGGTCGAGCATTGGGTAACCCGGTCTAGAACCAGCAGTTAACTTCTGTTTAACCTCTGGTTAGTCCTTGCTTTCAAACCTTTTTTTTTCCAAATTTCTTTTTTTTCAAACTTTTTAATTCTGGTTCTAGAATTGGGTTTGGTTTGAGACCTGTTCCCAGTTCCAGAACCAGATCCAAAATCAGAACCAGTTCCAATTTGGTTTTCACTAATTGGAACTAGAACTGGCAGTTCTAACCAGCCAAACTGGTAACCACACAAGTCTGGAAGACCAATGTTCACGCGCTTCTAGAATTTTCAGCGTAATCTCCGATTCCAGGTTTGAAGCTAAACATGGGCAGGGTTCCCATTTGGAGTTTGTAACTAAATATGGGCATGGTTCTAGTTTGGGGTTTACAAGTAAACATGGATGGGTTTCGAATTTTGGGTGGTTAAATTTTTAAAAAGAGAAGAGATTAGATTTGGTTTGAGTTGAGTTCTAAAATGCTAAGTGGTTCCAAATCCAAAATTAATTTTTAAAAAATGTTTGGATGATTCACAATTAATTGTTAGGTTCAAATTCGTTTGGTTAGTTTTTGGTGAGGGTCCAATTAATTTGAAGCTCAAAAAAGAGGAGTAACTTGAGAACCAACAACAATCCTACAAAATCATGAATAACCCAAAGGAGAGGAGCCACTTGAGCACCAGCAACCACCCCAAAAAAAGAAGAGAAAAGGACATGAATAGCTGGAAGGAGAGCAGTCACTTAAGCACAAACAACAACCCAACAAAAAAAAGACAAGAATAGCCCAAAGGAAAGGAGCCACTTGAGCAACCAAAAAAAAAAAAACATCAACATGCAAAAGGAAAAGGGAGACGTCAATAAATTAGCTTGTTTTTTGAGTGATGGGCTAATAAATTGGCTCATTGCAAATAAAATAAAATATTGAACTTGGGAAGCAGCTCATCTAATTAATAGGAGAGGTGAATAGGAGAACCAGACTGGAATGAAAGTTGAAAAAAGTACCTGATACTAGTAGTACCAGCCTGGTATGGGAAAAGCATGAAAATCCCATACCAGGACCAGCCTGGTTTGCTCAAAAGTCTATACCAGACCAACATTGGTCATATTTCATTCTGTCAGTAAACACAGTTATTCGAAAACTCACGAGGATTTCCAGACTCCTGTGACCTAAAAATGGGGCTCTGCAGCTCTATCTACTATCCTGCCTGCATTGCCTGAAACTTAAATTGTTGCACAGAAGATACGAGCCCTACATTATCCACACCATCACCTCAAAACACAACTCATAAACAGGCCAAATTTTATTCAAAGGGTCCTGGAAATATGCTCCCAGTGATCAACACCAAACCACCAATATCAGCAGCACCGAACTGTAGAAAGTAAGACACTAATTGTCATGATCCTTAACAACTGTAGACCCGAGACAATGGATCAGAGCTCTCTCTCTCTCTCTCTTTTCACCTCACGTGTCTTTAGACAAGTATCATCCCATTCTCCCAAAAATATAAATACAAAACTTACACCCTTGGCTCATCAACAATGAATTCATCCCATTCTCCCAAAAATATAATAGAAAACTTACACCCTTGGCTCATCAACAATGAATTCTCAAAACAACGTGCCCTTAGTCCCTAATCCAACAGCAGAATTGACTTTAACCCATAATTTTGTGTAATGGGACTTGTCAAACTCATGAACCTAAACTCTCTCATCCTTTCCAGTTCTCTGATTTCAAGTTAAAGATGACCAAAATTACTCTTGACATTGCCTTATTTTACAATCGCATAGATGTCTATATTTACATAGTGAAATTAATTTGGATACAATCTCTGTGAAGATCACAAAATCAAGTAGCAACATTTAAAAGTATTTTCCAAAAACACATTGTACTTAGCTTTTCAATGTTTGTCTTTGCCTGAAACCTTGCCCGCTTTAAATCCCTTGCACCATACTTCCGCTACATCCTTCTTGCATTCCCTCCACACAATCCTCCGCATAGAGCATCTGTAGAAATCTTATCAGCCAACACATAAACCACACACACAAACCATGTATAGAAAGAAGATAGTAATGGCAATGCCACTGCTAGCCACCATTGCCTTTTTCCATTCAAGGACAAACTGCCAAAAAGTTGGTGGTCACCATCTCTATGCAGAAAAAGAAAAAAAAGAAACCCTAACTATGTCCTATTCTCACATGACATGTATTTAAGTTACATTCCTATGTAGTTGATGACAACGAGTAAAACACAGGTCTCAAAGCCTTGGAGGCTCCAAGTAAGTGCAAAATTGAAGTTTTAGAACATGTGTGCTCCTTCAATCTTCTCCCAATTGAAAAAATGTTTTTGCCCAAACTCCTTTTAATTGGAGAAACACAATGCATACCTTTGAAATGAAACTGTTTTCCATTTCGTAGCTTGGAGTGATACTTAAGTGAATTACAGTTTTGCACCTTTGGTTTTCTTGTTTTGAGGTTAGGTGTACTTTTTGGAAGGGCCCACGTTACCAGGACTCACACAGGACCCTCTATTTTATTGTAATTTTGCACCTAGTTTTGGTGTTCTGGGTTTTAGTGTATTACTTTAAGGGTCCACCATAATAGGACTTATGTATCAACTTTTTAAGGTGCAAAAACCCTGGTAGTAGTAATTGCCCATTTGTGGCATGCGTTATTTGTAACGACAAATTTGCATGCTTCTAAGTTCTGGGGTTTGTTTTCAACAAAATTGCTTACCATCCTTTTTAGCAAGAGGGTACATTCATAATAAAAGGAGTCAAGGAAGTTGTTGATAGTGTTTAAAACTGCTCTTACGTTATTTTAGAAAATCATCATTAATTGTATTTAATGAATTATTTATCCATAATTTGTAATTGTGTTTTGATGTTCATGAAATTGGATTCTTAAAAATTTGGAGCCATTTCACTATGTTATTAGAGTGCTTTGTCGCACACAAAACACTTGTTGACAAGGTCCTTTTAAGGATTTTAAAATTTGAACATGCTTTCTGTTACTCAAACCTTCATAAAATGTTTTCAAATTTATTATGCATTCTAATATACTTCATGAGAAGGGTCACATGTGTGTATATTTTAAATGAACATGTATTGAATCCTTTTAACAGATGTTGTTGATTTTAATTTTGAACGTCCTTAATTATCAAAAAAGTTCAAAATTTGTCATTATGGTTAAAAATAAAATTATATATTTGACTATAATTTAGGTCCTCATGTGAAGAAATATAATTTTTATTATAATATGAGTTATATTTGATCTCAATATTAATATCCAGTCCCAAAAATTATATTTAAAATATAGTTTTAATATTTAATAGAGCAATACATGTAGGACACATGTAAAATGCAGTCCTTGGTAAGGACTCTAACCTTGGTTGCCGTGATTCATTTTATTGTGTTTTTACCCAAGAATGAACCAACACCTATTATTAGATCAAGTCTGTTACCAATATTGCCTGGGTTATGGGTTGTTAGAGGAATAGTGGGTCATGTTTTTAATAAAATGCATGACCCACTGACTGGTTTTGGGTCTATGGAACATGCTGAAACTAAAACCCATTGGTTTTGAGGTTGGCTCTACTTTTTAGACTGCTGGTTCTCAGGTTGATGGATCTAGTGTTTACAAGGCTTGTCAATTCTGTGTTCAAGTTGAGGTTGTTTTTTCGACTTTGATTACATTATACTTTCATCTTATCATTCTGCAAGTTTTCCTCCATAACAAAAGATAGTGTTTTTTGGCTATGTGTGTAAATGAGACACTAAGGCCCACTTTACACTAGGGGTCAGGGCTGGAAGAACTTAGGGCCACCTTTGAGCATTTTTGGCTTGTTGATCGGCCCCAAGCTCTAATAAATGCTAGAACGTTGATGTCAGGATATTAATAAATGCTGGAACATTGACCCCAAGGGTTGCAAATTGGCTTCCCAAATTCTATGGTATCCTTTTTTCAGCCTTGGGGCCAATACACAGCCATAAAATTCAGCATTTTTTAGTAACTTAGGGCAGATTGAAAAGTTTTTTTCTATTTCAGCCTTGACTCCTAGTGTAAAGCAGGCCTAAGGAATGATGTAGTTATATATGGTCGGACATTTTCAGGAATGTGCATTGGGTAGTTCAATGTTTGGAAACTTGGTTGATATTTGGTCCCACATTTTGACTAATGATCATGGGTTCCTATTGTGAACCACGAGTTCAATTTTTGCAAACTTGGTATAAATTTGGTCCCACATCTTGAATAATGTGCACCGACTACTATAGTGAATTGTGAGTTAATGTTTTTGGGGAACTTGGTTTTTATTTGGTGTCACATTTTGAGTAATGTTCATTAGGTTCTATTGTGAATTGTGAGTTCATTTTTGGGAGCTTCATGAAAAATTTCCTATTTGAAGTATTGTGAGTTCATTTTTGGGGACCTTCATGAAACATTTCCTATTTTAACTATTGTGAGTTCATGTTTTGGGAACTTCGTGACACGTCTTCCTCTTTTATTTGTTGTTGGTTTATTTTTTGGGAACTCCATGAAAAAATTTCCTATTTTGAATTGTGAGTTTGATCCAGCCCTTAGAGGTAGGGACATTTGGTCCCATATTTTAAGGAATATTCACCAAGTTTTATTGTGAATTTTCAGTTCATTTCTTTGGGAACTTCAGGAAACATTTACTGTTCTAATTATTGTTCATTTGAACTTGTCATAAGGGATAGGGCCATTACACGATTATGCCAATTGTTACAAATAATATGTTTCACAAAAAACCCATTAATGGGTAGACCTAAGGAAGAAAAAGAATACAAAAAAGATCCCACAAAGGGGGGGAGAAAAAACAATGGTGGGAGTTTGGAGCTCGGTCTCTCAATCCTAACCCCCAATCCCTATACCCTAACCTATATGCCCTACACCTAAGACCTGGCCTGGGGAAAGAGAAATACCTTAAGATTCATCAGGCCAGGTCTTCTGTCAGATCCAGTTAACCCCACGTTTTCTTTTCCAACCAATGTTTGTTTTTTTTTCCAAAATTTTGATGTAGTATCATTATTGAGCATCCCAAGAAAGATTTAGCATTAACTTACCAACAAGTTTCCAGAAAATTATTATACAAACAATAGAAAAATATTTTTCTCTCAAAACAAAAAAACTTAGTTGAAAATGTGATGCAATTTTCCCCAAAGAAGTTTTATTTCTTAAAAAGTTGGCAAATGTTTTCCTAAGGAAAACAGGGATTTTTGCAATAAAATATTCCCATTTTACTTTTTAAGGTTGCCAGGATGCAAAAATTCGCCACAAAAAGAAACAGATCCACAACATTCATAACTGAATTTTTACACTGTTCTTTGTCATATATAGTTGTGTATAGCTTTATGGGCATGTTAAAGCTTTGGTTGGCTTGACATTACTGAATGATGGATGTGGTTTTCATTTTGTTTCACATTTTGTTCCCCATTTCACCCAAATGTTACTTTGAAGTGGGAGTTAAGTTTTTGAGAACTTCTTGAACCATTTCCTATTTTGACTATTGTTGAACTGATTTCAAGTTTGAAGGAGTGTTGGGTGGGTACTTCATTTCATTAATAATCACCAGTTCGTGTTTTGCTGCATAGTTCAGAACCAGAGAATTGTGTGTTTTGGTTTTCTGAAAAAAATCAGAACCAAAGAACTGTCTACTCTGGTGATTTCACAAAACTCAAAGAACCACGGTTTTCATGAAAGAACTGGAAAAGAAGCAGACTTGGTTACTTTATTTCTCAAAATTTTAAAAAACTGTGATTGTATATCCAAGCTGGTTCTTCCAGTTTTTGAGAATAGTGATTGTGAACCCAGTGAACCACCCTGATAACCGTCCTGTTCCTCTTTCCAATACCTGCCCCCCAACTAGTGATTTGAACTTGCAATAAGGGGCCTAGACAATGCATCATTATTAAAAATTATTGGACTCTCCTGATTAGGCATTTTTGTCAATAGCTGGATGTGTTGTTCCTGCAACTCTAGTTATTTAAAAATGTCCCTACAATTGCTAGGAATTACTAGGTTTTTTTCTAGTGTGTGTGGAGGGCCCTTTATCTTGAGTAAAATTTCTACCTCAATGATGATGCCACCTTATGAAAAAGGGTCTTGGGTGAACTAGCACCCACACTAGTACAATGGTGAAAACCTCAAAATCCATTTAAATTACTTCTAAATTTTAGAAATTGTCCCATGATTAGACTAAATCAAGGTCTCAATCCAAATCTAACATTTTCTGGGTTTAATATGGTCACAAAGACATCCCACTCCAAAAGGCAAAAGTACTAGTATTGTGGACACTCTTACATGGTATTGGCTCACCATGATAAGCCTTTTGCTTTTGGTTGCAAGGCCGAAATTGTATGCTTAGTGCTCTTTGAAAATTGGTTGTCTAATAACTAGTTGAATGCTTCTAGTTATCACGCATAATCTCATTGTTCTCATATTTCATATGTTCTTTGTCTTTAAGTTTAATGTGCCTTGAGTATTTCTTTAGCTCATGTGGTCACCAACCCATTTGACATTGTTACCAAACATTTTTTTTTGTTTTTCCCTTCTTTATTTTTGTCTTTTCCTCCACAGGGTGTTGAGAAAGGCCACTAATAAATTTGTGCTTGCTTCCATCAATACATAAAGGCAATTGGAAGACATTATAAGAGGAGCATATGATTAGGGACTAGGCTTTAGCTTTTCAAAAAAATTCAAAAATTCTCTTGGATCCTTTTCCACTTCCATAAACACAATTGTCTCACATATGGGCATTTGCACATGTAGGAGAGTATGTTTGAGTAGTGCATGCATTGGTTTCGAGCTTTTCAATGATCCCATCCGATGAGATCTTCACAACCTTTTGTCTTTTTCACCCATCAACAAAGGTCAACCGACCTCTTTTGTTAACAATTTTTGTATATAAACAAAAGTTAGTTTAGATCAAGAGGCATTTATTTCTACTTTGGCATGTTCACCACCTCTTTCATTTGGTGGTCTTTCAAGTAATATGATGTATGAACTTTTACAAGATTATTTTATCTTAGATGATTTTGGGAATGGTTTTGATTTATTTTCTGAGATATGTGGCCATATTGTTCATAGTCATGTTCCCCCATTTATATTGTGTTTGCTTGTGGCATCATGATTATTAGCATTGGAAAAGTAAATTGACGACATCTGACCCATCATGATTGGAGAGTTGACCTATTCGCTAATGTCCACACTTCAAAATAGGGATACATTTGCGGATCATTTTAATCTCATTAGTTTGGAGTGGCAACATGGGGTGGGTGTGAGATGATGGTCCATAGGGTTTGCGTTATATTGGATTTGCATCCATAATGGGTGGTACTATAGGTGGAAGTTTGTAATGCCTTTAATTCCATATCATGAACAACCATTTTTGAAAAGTTACAGTCTTCTACAAGTACCTTGGATCAGTTTTTCCCATTTGTTCGATGATTTTATACATGCCCAATCCCACTATATTTCTTGTAAGTTTTTCAACATGAGGATTTCATAGTCATTTTTTCTAAATTTAGTAAATGACAAGGGGATCTTTTGGGCAAAACATTATTCATTTCAACACATTTTTGTGGTTTTCACATTATTACAATAACCCACCCTACTTATGTTTTTCTTTTAGTTGTTGATGGTATGCATATTGTTGGCCTTGTCTTTAATGTGATGCCTGCATTTTTATGAGTACAAAAAAAACTTATAACATTAAGATTTTCCACTCAATTTATGAAATGTGTAATTTGGTCTCTAAAAATATTTTCTTTTAAGATTTTTTACATCCAACATAGGTTTTGTATTCTAGGTGCATTAGTTTTTTCTATACCATTTGTGGAGTCCTTTGTCATATAGGCAATTTAGAAAAAATCTTAGCACCACAATTAGCCTCCCTATGTTTATAAATCTATAGGCAACCTTTGCAATGCTTTCATATTGCTATACTTAGTGCCCAAACTATTTATTGTGTATCATATTTCCATCTTTAAGTATATTCTAACACTATGTCAAGTTTGATTTGTGCACCATGGTTACGTTAAAAACATTATTGGACGTGGGATTTTTTTGCATTATGGTGAGTCATTTGGCTCGTCGTTAGGTCACTTTACTTGTTTTTTTAGGGGGTCTTGGCCTTCCCTTTATGGTTCAACTTACTACCCCTACCTTCTTGGGATGTTGGGTTCTGATCATTCATAACACTTGTCACTTGTTTCCAAGGGGATGATCACCTTATTTTTCGTGATGCAATGGCACATGTCAAGACCAACATTTTCCCCTTATAGTTAGCCTTATAAGATATTCAAACTTTATTACCCTATGTTGTCCATTCTTATGTCTCTCTTTTGAACATCTTATGGTACATTTGTATCATCATTTTTTTGATGGTTTGTTCATAGAAACATGAGTTTCCCAAATTTTAATATATGTTCTTTTGAACGCCATGTGAACATGTTTCCAATCTTGTGTAAGTTTAGTTGCATTTGTTTCATAATTAACCCATCCTACCACACTTGCATTCCATTTGTCCTCTCTTCATTTCCTTACAATTAAATGTATTTGCCTTGACTTTTTACATCTTACAATTGCCATAACTTTCACGTTGTTAGTGTGGACATACCATTAATGATTTGGGTATCCATTTTTAAAAGAATGAACACATTGCAACCTATGATACTCTTTGGGATACTATCGCAACTGTTGTTTGGAACACACATATAGAAAGAGGTTTCCTACCTTTTCCCTTGCCACACTTGGTAGTGAATCAATATTCTTATCACAAAAGATGATTTTTAAAATTATTAGACATTGTCATAGCTCATTTAATTTGTTTGAATATGGTACAACATGCATTGTCCACAACAACACATGTAATGATAATTGTCATTTAAGAGAAAACATGATTACATCTGAAATGAGCATGAAGAAACAACTTCATTCCCCTTGTCATAAAAATTTATGATTCTTTTATTTTCCTTTTCAACTCCTCTTTGATTTCTTGTGTTTGGGCCACTATAACCTATCATTGGGAAAGAAACTATAGGTGTTATAATGTTCCACATTCTTTGGCTTGCTTTGATACCATTTGCCCCTTTTGGATTTTGATTTGTGATTATAATTTGTTGAACTTTATCTATCGATTTTTTTCTTTCCTTTCTATTTTATGTTGATGTGGACTTGAAAAAAAAAAATACACGAGTTGTTCATTGTAAAGGATCCTACCAATGTTTGTTTGTTGGCCTTGCATACAAAGGCAAGGATATTATTTTAGATTCATTATAGAAAATAGTAGCTTAAGGGTATTGTATTTTAGTAGTAGTTTCCTAGTGAAAAGAAGAAGAATTACAATTTTGTTTTTAGAGAATCATACTTTTAAAATCCCAAGAACCTAAGTAGCCTATTAGAATTTGAAGGTTTTTAGATATGCATCTTCTTGGTTGCCATTGAAATGAAGATTGAAAAAATTTGTTGTTATTATAGTCGTTGTCCAAATAGGAGCAGTGAAAGCATGTGGTGTAATAGTGGAATCTTAGGAAAAAAGAAAGACAAGAAACGTAGCAGGAGTGGAGGTGCCTAGGAAAAATGAATCTTGGTTGCAATTTGTTGTAGTCAATTCGTGATGTAGTAAAATTAGTAGTAAGGGGAAAAGAAAAAAGTAAGGGAAAAAAGGTTTGGACAATGTTGAAAAGTAATGAACTAGAAAAAATTAACAATTGAAAGGAGATGAGGGAAGAGTTAAGGAACAACATCTTAGTATATGGGGAGGATTATATTGATCGGAACCATATGTTGCAATAGACTAAAAAGAAAAAATTGGTGGAGAAAATTTCAATTACAATTAGTTTTACTTTCTTCAACTTTCACCCAATGTTTTGGTTTTGGTTAAGGTTTTTGTTTCATTTTGAACTTGTGTTCTAGTGGAACCTTTGGGATTTCAATGACATGACTATTGGACCGGAACTTGTGGGCTGCATGTTAAAAGAAAATTTGGACTTTTTGTAGGTTGTTTTTTCGAGGGTCTAGGTTTTTGTAAAAGGTGAAAAAGTAGAATGGTTTCTAAGGTGTGTGGGCCTAGAACTTGAGGATAATCTCCCCAATTAAAAAGTTTGTCCTTTAAATTTATTTATTTATTTATTTTTTCCATTGATGTTGTACATAGTTACTAGAGTGGATTGGGATTTTTATGAAATAAAGTATTTAGTCCACCATGTAATTGTTTTTTAAGAAACTTTTGTGTGGCATCACTTATCTTAGGTCTCCGAGGATTAGGAACAAATAGTGAAGCCTATAATGTTTTAACATTAGGATGTCTAGGCCGTGTTGAACCTAACATAATAGTGATAGTGTCATTCAAGCCTCTAATGAAATTAAGGTTTGGCTTTGGCATAATGCCCTAGCCATGGATCCTTAAGCAATTTCCTATATTTTTCCTTTCGATCCATTTAGTTTTCTATGGTTGGCTTTGTAGATTTAGGATTGCCCTATAACAATAAGTAATTTTTAATAAATGGGACATGTGCTCACATTAAGCCTCCTTCCTCATGGGTACTGAACATCCTTTGTCCCCTAATTCATCATGTTGCATCAAGTTTTGTCCTTCCCATCGCCCATTTACTTTATCATGTGCCACCATAAACTTAGTTTCCACCCCATTTTCCATGCAAACCACACACCTCCCACTAGTTCTCCCTCCCATTTTAACAAACCACACACCACCCACTAGTTCCCCTTATCGGCCCCCAACCTTACACTTTCCCAAACCCCCTTGATCATGCACATGTAGGGCCCTCCCGCTTTCCACTCTACCAACCTTTCCAATTGCACATGATCGTACCCCCCAACTTACCTTCATCTCCTCAACACATTTATAACTTCCACTTAAAGTTTCTTGCCCCACTTATTGGCACCAAATTACCAGTTAAAGGTTAACTCATCATTAGCGTTCTTGTCACACACCAAATTCATTTAATCCAAATCCCCATAACCATCCCAATTCAATACCTTCCCTTGTTCCCACCTTGCTTACATTAGTTTGGATTTGGGTTTTTTCTTTAGATGTCTTTGGTTCCTTCATTTAGGTTTTCATCATCTTTAATTGTATAATTGCATCCTTGTCGTTTTATGACATGATGTATAAATAGTGTTTCATTTTCCATTGGATAAGTTAATGTAAGACCCCTATGATGTGGTAGTTTGGCACTTGCTTTTTTTATTACCTAAATGGTGTTTCATTTTGCCCCTTCGTGGCGAAGCAATGGGGCATAAGGAAACGCGGACTTAACTCAAACATTTTTTAATAGGTGATTGGGAAAAATTGTAGGAGGATTTTTCTTTGCAAGCCTAAGCTTTGGCGGCAAGTTCAAGTTTAGTGCCTTTTCCCTAACATGATCCCCCATCTCAAAAATGCCTTTTTCATAGTTTAGTTTTTTGATGTGTAGGGAAATTTTACTTTAGAGCAACCTATGCCTTGGCACCATTTTCCCTTGCACCCACGTCTTTTGACACCACCTCAACTCTCATTACACTACACCTTGAATCAAATGGCTATTTCCCACTTTTCTTAAAAGACTATGAACCAGACCAAAACCTTGAAATTTTTCCTTATTCATTCAAACTGACATTCCAATGTATGCCCCATTTGTTAGCAAGTGGTCCTTTTGGGATGGTTTTTGAACACCTTCGAAATTGTTTTCACCCAAAAAATTCAATGATTGGATTCTTTTAATTCAACTTTGTTCTCATATTGTTAAAGGTCACATTCCACTTTGAATTACACATGTTTTTGGTGTGGCTTGCTTTTTAGCCATGACTAAACCTTTAAGTGTAGTTTGTCCCATTGTAGTGGGGAAAATAATGTATCGATTCACAAGTTGTGTTTCATCTTCGCACGCCTTTGCAACACATTTCTCCCCACACTAATTTGAAGTTGCAATTAAAGGCGGTTGTGAAATAATAGTCCATGACATTAAATGTATCTTAGACCATCACCCTGATTGGGTTATTTTCCAGCTAGACATGGCAAACGCCTTCAATTTAGTGTAAATAGGGGTCATATTTCAAGAACTTCATGTAGCAAGTGGAAACATCATGCAATTCACCCCCTTTGTTCGTGCATTCTATGCATTTGAGTCTCCCATGTTTTACAGGCATCATAATCATGTAAGTGATGTCATAGTCATCTTTTTTGCCATGGGAACCCATCAAGGTGATCCTTTGGGACAAGCACTATTTGCATTAACCCACTATAAGGCTTTACATTCTATAGCCAGTGATTTCCTTTCTTATTTATTTCCATCCATTGTAGATGACACTCACATCATTGGTTTTTTTTTTATTGTATCATTTGCATATGAACATATTCAAACCAAATTCCATGCGGTAGGTCTTTTTATTCAACCTCATAAATGTTTAGCATGGTCACCTTCTGGCCTACTACTTGACTTCAACACCCCATCCCAGTTTACCACCTCATAAGAAGGAATTAAAGTTTTGGGAGTTCCATTGAACATTTCATAATTCACATCATTTTTCATCAAAGATGCCATGTTAAAAAATGCTCAACATATCAATTTTTTTCTTATAATGGGTGATGTTTAGGTAGCCTTTTGAATTTTAATTCACTGTTTTGTGCAACGACCTTCATGTCTTTTACGATGTACATTTCTTTTTTCCACTTTCATAAAGTCCCTCATTTTTTTTGGTTCTTCCTTCCTTCAAGTGTTTAGGCACCTTTTGGGTCTAAGATCTTTTGATAACCTAGAAGGGTTTCTAGTTTATAAACAAGTTTCCTTCCCAATAAATTTGATGGCATTGGGCTTATATCGATGGCCACCATCGCCCCAACAAGCTATATAGGGAGTTGGGCTTTATAGTTTCAATCATAGTTGTTAGGTTTATGGTTGATCAACGTCCTTTCTTTTTTGAAGCTTTAACATAAGTCAACAATAACACCTTCTTTTTCCAACAACACCTTAAGGTGGCATATGATCTCCTACCACCTTTAGTTTGTGCATCTTTTTTTTTGTTTGAACAATTCATCAAACAATAAATGGTTTGATTTCAAGATTCCATTTCGGAGTGTCTACACCATTATACCCTTTCCAACATGCTCTTTGATGGGATATTTGAAGCCCATTGTGCCCAAATTGTATCATGTTTTAGCCTAGGGGTAGGTGCTTGGCTTACAATTTGACTAATCGTCCTAGGTTTTTGACTAATTTCCTTAATCTTTTCCATAGTGTTTTGAATATAACTTGGACTGTCCCATCTTTCAACTATAGGTATCCTTCGATGCGTGTGCACACACAATCATCGACCTTACGGGTATTTACCTTTTACATTATTTTCATGGCAACGAATGCACATGAACCCATGATGTAGTTCGTGACACTTTTGTTGCCATTGCAAGGGATGTTGACTTCTACATGGGGTGAAAACAACTACATGAATTTGTTTCTAACACATTTAATTTCTCTTGTCAACGGGTTGACATTGTGTTCACCAAAGTGTCATGGACACCACCATCATCCATCGCTTGCATCATTGCTTGCACCAACATAGTCACCTACATCATTGTTTGCATCAAAATTATCTCTCAGTTAACTTTTGGTTCATTTTTAATTAAGTTTTAGTTAACCTTTAGTTAACTTCCAATTAATTTTGAATTATCTTTTAGTTAATTTTGAATTGATTTTTAATTCATCACTAGTTTAAGGTTTAGGGTCCTTGGTTGGTGCACACATGAAAGCTTGTATGGAAGCTTTTTTGATTTAGGTCCCTAATGGGGTATAATTTAAATTAATCTTTAGTTAAGTTTTAATTCATTATTATTTAGGAAGTTTTTCAAGAAGCTTCCTTGGTCGATGCACACATGGAAACCTCTATGGATGCTTCCTTGACCTAGGTCTCCAATGGGGTATAAATAGGGGTAGGACCTCTCATTACCTTTAGTTTGTTTAACATTAGTTTTGGATACGTTTTCTTGTCATAACCTTTGTTTCATACATTATTAAAATAAAGTTATTTTAAATTCATCTTTTAACATATGCCGTGTTCTTTCCTTGTGTCTTTGTGTTTTCAATCTTGGATTAGATTTAAGCTTGCATTTTTTGTGGTTTATTTTCTTTGTTGTGTCCTTAGCTTAGTTCTTGTTCTTGTAGTCTTTCGTGTTCATGACACAAAGATAACATTTGCACTTTAGTCAATGTTGTCATTGCTAACCCAACATCGGCGGATTTATTTCTTTGATCTTGCACCATACAAGAATTTGTTGCTTCTGATGTGGCTCAAGCTAAAGAATGGAGCTATTGTAAGCGACACCTCGTCGATCAATTCCTCCTTTTAGCAATGGAGGTATTTGGATGTTTAGATAACTAGGTGGATATGTTTTTACATAATTGTGCCAATGCCATTTGGAATTTGAAAGGACCAAAAGGCCTCCCTCTTTTTTTGGCTTGGTTACTTTTTTTGGACAAAAAATTTCAATCACATTGCAAAGGTTGCAAACATCTTCCATCTTAAGTCAGGTGGTAGCCGTAAGGTTAGCTAATTCTTGATTTCCACCCTTCTATGACACATCTACCATCTCTTCGATCGATTTATTTCAAGTGGATGGTTTTTGATATGGCAAAATACAATTGACCTATTACAAGTGGTCAATTTTTGACATGGATAGGTTTTGACATCTAGTTTGAGCTAACTTGATCTCCCATAAATTCTTTTTTTTTTCCTGACTTTTTCCTTAACCCTTTGTACATTTTCCTAATCTACGGTGTGTCTATCAATAAAGTTTTAAAGGGTTGCATCATCTTTAGTTCTTGTGGTGTTTATTTCTTATTATCAACAATGTGTGTCCATAGTCCTCCAATGTGCACATGCCATTGCAATTTTTCATTGTTGCTATGCTTGGGAAGCATTCTTCATCTCTTCCACACATCACATCTATTGCACCTTTCATTGGTAGTCGATTTGTGGTAGATGACTGCTTTTTAATTTATGATCTTCTATTCTATTAGTGTATTAGTGGTGTCCTGATTTGTTATGTTCTTTTGTGACATGTGTTCTCATGCTTCTATTTGCCTTGTGTTTCTTGTGGGTTCTGTCCCTGCCTTTTTTTTTATATTCATGGTTTTTCTTCTTCCCATGTTGTGATTAGATGTGATAGTCATCAGCCGCCTGTATTTTACCTGCAGTCCATAAATGTCTGTACATTCTATTGGTTCTTTACACAAGGTAAGGAACTTGAATGGGCCTCTTCTTGGAATTTGGGTCCAGTGTGAGCCAGGAGTACATTCTACTGCATGACGGTAAACACCTCCCCCCCATGAAATTTGTGGGTTTTGGGATGCCTGCATGGATCTGCCGTTGGGTTGGACTGATAACAGAAAACCAAAAAAAAGAAAAAGATAAAAGGAGCTTGAATAAAAAGTAGCCGAAACTAGGCTGCTGGTTTGATTCCTTGTCCTTTCGCTTTGGGGTTAGGGGTTCAGAGCTCTGCTTGGGAGAAGCAGGACATGAGACTCAAATTGTTATTGTGTCGTGTCATGTCCTACATCCCCTGTGATGTGTGCAATGTTGTGCAGGACTGCACAATCAATTCCTGTATACTTTGGAAGGGGTGTTTAACATCCTCCCATTCTACTGGTTCTCTTCACCGGGTTAGGAACTCAAAGGGGCTGTTCTTGTGCATTGATACCTGTGACAGTTTCATAAGGGGTACTTGACATTGTCCCATTCTACTAGTACTTTTATGAAGTCAGAGGTGGCTGTTCTTGGAATTTGGGTCCATTGCTTGACTCTTGCCTTGTGTCAGGTCCGCATTCCTAAACAGGTGCCTTCTAGGCCACTAATAGTGTAGGGCAGTTGTATACTTTTTATGAAGAACCTCTGGTTCCAGTTTTAAAGTTAAATCAGAACGGCTCCAGTTCTTGTTCTGATTCCACACATAAATGGAACTGGCAATTCGGTTCTTAGTCTGGTTCTTTACAAAAAATTAATTTTGGTTTCAGTTTTGGTTGTGAAAGTCAGACCCAGGTTGGCATCCGTTCTAGATAACCCAGACTGGAACCACCGATTACATGCTGGTTAACTCCTGGTTAGCAATTGATTCTAATCTTTTTTTTTTTTTTTTTCCCTTCCGAAATCTCAGTTTTGGTTTTGGGCTTGGATTCCACACAAAGTTAGATCCAAGAACCCTATTCCAGGTCTTGTTCTTAAAATAATCTGATTCCCGTTCTGGTTCCAAAACCTGTTCCAACAAATCAGACCCAATTGCACTTTCATATTTAGAACTGGAACAGGTGGTTCTAACCCACCAAAACTGAGCACCCACCCCAACACTGCTAAGGTCCTTACCAGTGTTTTGGAGTTTTGGTTTTTGTCATAGAACCAGTGGTTCTGGTTCTTAAAGAAGTTTCAGAATAAAACAACCACTGGTTCGAATTTTTTGAGAAAAAGTCTAAATTAGAGACACCCACAGGTATTTCAGAAGCATCAAAGAACGGACAGTTTTCATCAAAGAACCACAAAAGAACCGGCAGTCAGAAAGGTCGGCTTTCAAAAAAATTGAGTTCTGACCAAGATTCTATACCAAAAACGGGTTTATATACCCATACTGATGACTGACGGGTGTCTGTAGCTGCTTTTGATACCCGCACAACAACCGGTCCTTACCCCTACAGATTGAGAACCTGAGTTGGATGGCACCCACTTTTCCATGAGCATCTGTGCCAGACAGGCTTATTTTTAGGCGGCTACTTTTTGCGCATTTTCTCGTCACTAGGAAAGAGTGCCGCGTACCTTGAAGCTGAATCTAAAGCCAACTGTAAGATCCAGCTGCAACTGGGTACTGTGTGAAGCAACAGGCTGCTGTGAACACAGCTCTCAAAATGAAAACAAATTACAAGCAAATTGTTTTAACCGCACACCTTGTAAGCTGCTGCAACTTCCTTGTCTTTTGCCATGACTGCCAGTTGCAAACGCTGAGGTCCAGACATCCAGACACTCTGGACTAATTATATGCTGTTGTAGTTCCTTTTACAGCCCTAAGTGTTTTCAGAGAGCAAGAGAAAGCGGCCAGATCCTGTTTCCAGGATGCTGCATAGAACCGCGGTGTCTTGGTCTCTTCCTTCTATATAAGAACCCAGGATCCTGACCTAAGTGCACCATCAGTTTTGGGGATTCCAAATCCAATATTCAGCTGAACATTCTGTTGTTCAAGCTTGATCAGAGCTTGGTAGTAGCACCACTGTAAAGCTTGGCAGCTACTTCTCCTTTCAATCTAAGAGCTAGTTAGGAACTGGACTCCATTCCTTCCTTGTTTGAATTCGCATTTCTGTCTTTTGTGGGTTGTGAAGTTCGGGGTTTAGAGCTAATTGAATTGGGTGTTTGCCTGTTTGATCAAAGTCTGTTTCAAATTTCTTCTGCAGCTGTCTTCACAGTTTGTGATCAGATGGCATTGATGGAGATGAACGAGCTCTTCTATGGTGAGCCGGAGCCGACCTGGATCATCAACAACTCGCGAAGAATGCACCAGGCACCCAGTAGCTACGGCAGAAGCGCCGTCCGCCAGTACTCTAGGCCGCCAGTGCCGCATGAAGTAGCTTATGATCCTTATAACTACTACTCCAACGACACCGCAGTGATCGGATCACGTCGACGCCATGTGGTGATTCCCGTGGTGGAGCTGATGGTACCCATGTGTTGCACCAAATGCGAAGAGAAGCTACGAGAGGAGATTTTCGAGTTGGATGGTGTACAGCGAGTGATTTGCGATCAAAGCATGCACAAGGTGATCGTCACCGGTTTCGTGGATCCATTACGCGTCCTCAAGAAGGCTAGACGCGTGAAGAAGAGATCTCAGTTCTGGTCTGCCGCTCGCACAGATTCAACTCTGCCATTGATCCACCACATGAGTACCGGACTCGACAATGGTAGTGGACTATTGAAATACAACAGTCGCACTTATACTGATCCTGATCATCATCACAATCATCATGAATATGATAGACAATACAGAACCGCTTATTACAACCGGTACGATCCATCTGTTACTAGCGAATCTGGATCTTATTACTTTAGTCCTCAAAACTACTATGACTATGCAGCAACAACACCAGTTTTTGCCCACAGTAGACAAGTCCCCAGTGGCTATTATGATGTGATCACAAACCCAAATTACTTGAAACACATTGAGTCCCAGTATTGATCCAAACTTGTAGCTGGATCTTGAACCAATACTGGCTTGTGCATCCTCTGGACCCAATATTGGGTCTGGAGAACAGAATTTTGCATGATCTAATCCTTGGCTAACTTACTTATGATGTCTGCCAACCCCCAAAATTGGCCCCAAGACTAGTATGATGTCTTTCTTTTTCCGAGTCACCCTTAGAAAACATTTTTGTCTCTAGAGTTCTGTACAGGATCATAGCTACAAACTTGTTAGTACCATTGCAATGCAGGCACCACATTCGGGTAAATTTTTTAGTCGAAGTGTCACAGACAATAAGGAGAAGCAGGGAGCTGCCTAGCTAGATAGCTAAGGGTACGGTAGTCTAGTAATTGTTCGGGCAAAGATGTGGTTTTTTTCTCTCAAATAAATCTATTGAACACTACGAAATTGGATCATTGCTGCTGATGCTCAAACTGATTGTGGACAAACTGATTAGTATTCTACTCAGAAGCGTTTTTGGGAACTTTTTGTTTGATTGATTTGGAGCCATGAAGCTCCTGTGATCTGTTCCAACCCCCTTTTTTTGTTGTTCCCTCTGGGGAAATAAATCATCTGTTTCTGTTACAGTGCAGTTTTCAGTTGTTGGAAATTGTGACCTGCACTAGTTCACTAATAATTCTTATAGGTGTGCAACTGGAATCCAATGTGATGCCTTTGGGTCACGAACTGATGGTTTTCAGTTTTAACCACTGTTGGGTGGGGTGGATTTTTGATTTTTATGAAGCACCTCCCACTCCAGTTCTGAAAAATAAATTGGAATTATCTGGGTTCCATTTCCAATCACAAATTTACTCAGGAATCCAGTTCCAGATCTGGTTCTTCAAAATGTCTTTTCTCCAGTTGTGGTCAGGTTAAGATCAAAATCAGCCTGGTTTGAATCCAGTTCTTACTAACCGGTACTGGAACTGGTGAGTAACTGCCAGTTTCAGTCCCTTTTTAAACAAAATTGTATCTTGGTTCCAGTTCCACTTATCAATGGTATCAGAAACTGGTTCCAGGTCTGGTTCTGCAAGAAACAAGTATCATTATAATGGATTTACACAAGTTTCTTTTTCACAGGAGTTGTTTCCGATCACTTCAAATTATTTTTATGAAGGTGGTTACTGGCACATCTACCTTCATTTTAAACCCTATGTGTCTTCATTTTTTCTATAAGGTTGTACATCTCTGAAGTTTTATGTTTTAACCTTTGAATTCCTGAAAACCATTATGGAAAGGTTGTATATCTTGAACACCCTAATACTACCGTCTTATTGAGATGTAGCATTAAACTTTCAAGATTTTATGCTTGTTCAATGTGAGAACATGATTTTCTGTTTATTCTAAACCATAAAGTGAAATACTCCTAGTACCCATTTCACACATTGTAGTGCGATTACTAATGTGAAAAAATCAGAAAGCTTTTGAATCACAATGGTCGCAATTCAAACACACACAGAACAGACACAATATTTTGTATTTTATTTCTTTTCTTGCATTGATTATTAAGAGAAAGAGTGTGAGTCGTGACCTTTGGAAAGGTTTTAGTTTTGTGCTACCATTGCATTCAAGGCAATGGGATACAAGTTGAGCACCCACACGATCCAAGTACCCAATTGTGTGAACAACCCTCTATCAGTGACAAGCAAGCAACCAAGCAGTCCACTGGGAAACAGCATAAAAGAGAATTTATGGAGAGAGATGAAGAATGAGAAAGGAGAAGCACCTAATTTACTAAGCTAGGCTACCAATGGTATGTAGAGATGGGCGAATTACTATTGCCGTATTTCACCTTCCAATTTGAATTTATCGGATGGGGGCCGCGCGAACGCGAGCCCCCTCTGCCACAAATTACGACGTGCATACCCCCCGTAGGAAGATGCTAGGATCACCCGTTCCTTAGTGCAATGGAATAGGATCTCCTAGGCCATCGGCCATCTTGACCACCGATCGACCCCGCCCAGGTAAGTATGTTCTATGTTTTATCTCGCCCATTTTATACCCTTTCCTTCCGTCTCCAGTGCCAAAGCCTATGGGACATCTCCCAACAGCTTCCCTTCCCTTTCCACGCTGCTTGCAGATCTATCTCTTAGCGACCAGCAAAAAAAACATCGCACTCCTCGTGCGCACAATTGAGATCCTTTTCTTGTTTTTGTGCGTGTGACTCTCTCTCTCTCTCTCTGCCGGCGCAGATTGGTGTTCTTCGAAGTCTTGTTTTCAGCTGGTGAATTTTCTAGCAGCTTATGAAGCAAATGCTGCCTCCGGTAGTCACTTTTGCCAAATTGCAGAGGGACTCGATGAGGGAGAACAAGATGGTGGGAGTTTGGTACTCTTTGCTGACGCTAATTTAGCCGGTGATTGTCAACTTGGGTGTTGGGCTAGCTCATTGATGGTATAGTATTTGAATTTTGCACGGCATTTCTCCCACTCCTGCCGTAACTGCTCAGTCTGGAACTGCTGTTTCTTTCTATGTGTACACTCTAGCTTGATGAAGCTATTACTTTTTGTCATATAGTATGCATTTGAGACTTATGATTTGTTGGTTCAGGTCGGCAGGTGATTTGTGGGCAGTGGTGATCAAGGAAGTCTCTCTTCTAAGGCAGCATACCCTCATAAAGATGCGGTTCTTCCAAAGGCCTTGATTTCACATGGTGGGTTTAAAACATCATTCCAGAGACGGATCTAAAGCGCTGCCAAGAAACAACATTTGGACATCTGATGTGCCTTTATCAAGGTACATCCACTTTTCTCACCCAGGAAGAAACACAACAATATTCAGCACCCTAAACCCTAAACCTAAACCAACCTCGACTCTCTCTCTCACATCCTGCTAAATGTCTGATCAGAGCTTGGTGTACCACTGTTAGCTGAGCAGGTTCTCAATTTCCTTGCCTCCTGGAAATTAATTGCAAACTTGCAGATCCCTGTTTGAATTACATTTGTGTAGATTAGAAGGTTGTGTGTTTGGGTTTAGAGCTGACTCAATCATTCACCTGTTTTTGTTTCTTTTGCTGCTACCTGCACTTGTCAGATGGTCACATTGGAGATGAATGACTTCTTATTCTATGGCAAGTACGAGCCCACCTGGATCATCAACACCACCTTGAGGAGAATGGCACCCTGTAGCTAGCAGTATCTATCCTAGGGTTCCATGCCAAGGTTATCCTTATTCCAACAATAGTGATTTTTATGTCTTGATTCCCATACTGGAGCTAATGGGGCCCATGTGCTGTACCAGATGCAACAAGAAGGTGCATGAGCAGATTTTGGAGCTGGAGGGTGTCCATTGAGTCATATGTGATCAGAGCATGCGCAAGGTGATCATCACTGGTTTCATTACAGAAAGTACTGAAGAAGGCCAGGCACATGAAGAGGAGATCTCAATTCTCGACTACATTTAGGTAGATAACCATTTTGTTGGATTCCAATTACCCTTCTTCACCCAGGCGCATTGTTTTGCCTTCAGTATTAGCTCGAAGCACCACAGGAGAGAAAATTTGTCATACCTAGCACGGACATTCAGAAGATTGGTAGTCTTTGTTGCCTATAAGACTGCTTATTATTGTAGCTGTGATTTGTGTCAAAACATTTGTAGAAAACTATGAATTGGATCAAGAATGTGTCATCTGATTAGGTTGTTGCAGACACTGTATTCGTGAACTTATAATCTTCTCCTCCCCCTTTTGCTCAGGGTAAACAATGAATGTGCTCAATGCATTTTTCCAATGCTTTTTTGCACTGAGCAAGTACTCTGAATTCCTGACTGAAAAGGCGCACCCATTTGGGAGATTAAAATTTTGCAATAGTGGTGAATTTTTTGTGTTTTGCAAAAAAGAATTTTACATTTTTGAAAACCATGTTTTGGGCAAGGTTTTTCACAAAATGGTGAAAATTCTGCAAAAGAATTTCACTGATTTGATTCCACCTGTAGAAATCTAGGATTTGTCTCACCCTTGTGTGCAAGTAATGCCTGTCTTTCTGGTGGATTTGTAGAGTAGAATGGTTGACATCCCATTCTGAACAAAGATGGACATTCAAAAAATTGACATTCAAATAATTTTAAACTGCTAACTCAGACCATTAAAAACAAAGATCCCAACTTAGACAATTCTGGTTTGAATCTGGCAAGGGAAGTGGCATGATAATCTAGGACAACTGGTTATGTACAAGAGAACAGGCCAGCTAGGGCCAATTCCAGACACCAGCCAAGCCTGTAGGTGAGCCTGGGAGAGCAAGCTCTTTGAGTCCAAAATCGGCTCTAGCTGGCCTGTTCCCTGGCATTAAGAACTGTGAGGAATGAATTATGGAAATGCAGCACATTCCAGAAGCAACAGATCTCGAATATTCATCATTCTCGACGTTCCACTTAGGAATGTGGTGGGCCTGGTGAGCAATGCCATCCAGTGATAACTGGTTATTCCAAGGCCTGTTCCAGAACATAACCACTGTACTGTTGCTTCAAGTCCGAAGCATGGTCTCCACTAGGGATTCAGTGTACAACTGAAAATTGGCCCAACCAAAAGTGAAACTAGCAGATGCCAGCCCGTCAACAGCCTGATAAAGGGGTTGAATAGGACACCCAATCCAGTTATGTATGGACGATGGCAGAGCTAGCGGGCCTTTGTGGCCGCAGTGAACCAGCACCCACCAGTGCATCATCCACTGGATGTCCATTATTATTACTCAGTCCTGGATGAACCTCAGCTGAGTGAATATTTGGTTTCATCTTGGTAACCAATTCTGTAGGATATAGGTCTCATATATTGGTAGATAGGTAGGAAAATAGGTAACTGGCAGGTAAGTAGATGGTTTATACTAGGAAATGGCTGTTTTTTTGTTACTTACCTTCCAAGTAACCAACAAGTGGGTTGTTAGTAGGTAGGTAGAAAAAAAGGCAACTGAGCTAACCACCATGGTTACCTAGATAGCAAACTGGAACCCAACAGAAAAATCTCTTTCTTGACCACTTACCATTCATCCTTCATGGTGCACTGGTGGGTGCTGGTTCACTGTGGCCTGCATTTGTATGTTTTCCGAGAGAGGGAACTTGGAACCGCATTTGTTTCTTGTGCTTTCAAACAAAACAAATGGCCTCTGGCCCTGCACTTCCCCTATGCTAACAAGCTGACCTGACCCAATTTTAGGTATGAATCTTCTGTGTCAGAAACGGACTTTCCAGGGAATCATACAGATTTGTAAGATGCGGCCCAGTGCACCAATACTTAGGAAAGTTTTAGGTCAGGTCTTTACATGTAAGTTAAAGCCCTAGGGGAGCAGGCTTTGTGAGGGCCTTTATGGAAATAAGGACCTCACCAGGCGGAGCTGAGTGTGGGCCCATTTCCCGTAAAGTCTGCCCCTGAGGACATTACACTGCATAAAAACCCCTCGCATTTTTATTGGCCAGGCAAGGATATTGTGTTTAGGTTCATTATAGAGTATAGTAGCTTAACGGATTTTGACCCCTAGGTAATAGGTCTATTTTTATATGAGGATTTTTGATAGACAACATTTTCGCTTGTGTTGAAACTTGAGATTAGTCATAGAGTTATAATATTTTGAAGGATTTTGATTTCTTTTAGAGGATGTTTTTGAAGATTATATTTTTGCATGGTGAAATATTTGAGTTTCCGTAATTTTTCTTTTGCATGAAGATACTTCTTAATGTAAATGGCAAGGCCACAGTGTGATAGACCCCTTGTTTATTATTTTTTCCTGTGAAACCTGCCACACGGAAACACACTACCGTAGTATCTTGGCCATTTCAACACATGTCCATTGAATAATTAATTAACTTTGAAAAATTCATTTCAATAAATGGAACATTCTTAAAAATTCACTGTTATCTTTCACAATATTTTTTGATTTGGAAAAAATAGTTTTTGAAAATTTCAATAATTCTAAATATAATAGAATTAGTGTCAAATTGACCAAGGTACTAGGGTAATGAGCATTTTGAAAGACCCTAATGCCCTTGGAGGTAAGCATTATGTTGTTTGAAATGCCCATTGAATTTTTATGTTTTGTAAGTGTATCCTCTAGATACACTAGAAGCTTTTGTGTAACTCTCATCAACATGAACACAATTTTCAAAGCTTTCGTTTTTAATAAGTTGTGTTGCAAGTAACCATCCTCTTTGGTCACAGTGTGGCCTTGAAGGGCATTGATGAGTGTGTCAATCATGAACGGGTTTAGGACCGAAACTATGTATGTTTATTACATAGTTACAGAAAATCTATGTTTTTGATTGCATAAATATTTTTTCACCTTTTTATTGTGAATGTACAACTAGTCTTCCACACCATTTCCTTATTATGAACTTCCCATGAATTATCCAAAACCTTTCAAAACAAAATCTCCATTCCTTTCACAATTTTTTTCCATAAAACTTCACATTCACACAACTTCTTTCTATTAGAATGAAGGTGTTTCCAAAGGTCACAAACATCCACTTATATACTAACTAAAAAAAACTAAACAAGAAATTTTCTAAAGTCCACACATCACATGGCCCCCATGTGATTTCACATGGATAATGAAATGCAAAAATTTTCAGATGATTTTCACATAAATGAACATGTGAAGATCAATGCATCTCCATGTGCAAATGACTTTTTAACGCATTCCCAACTCCTTGAGGGATTCAAATGTGAGTCCTAAACAGAAAACAACGGAAGAGTAAGGAGTCGGGGCACGCTCCCTGGCTCACAGCACTTTGGAGGGGTAGAGGGGCGTGTTGGAGCTTTAAGATGGGACTAGGAAGAGTTGACAAGCTTCAGTCACTCACACAGACCTGCACAAAACCAACACAAGGTGGTTAGTGCATAGCTAGAGCACCTTTGGTGTTAGAACAAACCACGAACAACACAGACACATAAAACTCACCATGGCCCAGATTTGGGGGCTTTTTGTCTCGGGACTCCCACTTGGGAGTCCCAAAATCGCCAAGGTTGGGACTCCCGCGACTTTGGGGCACCATAACTTTGCGTGCAGACCTCTAATTGACACAAGGTTTAAAGCAAAGTTGTAGTCCTCGTTGAGATCTTTCCAACAGTATGTCTCATGCCATCTGCACACATGAAAATTGGGTCGATTCCTGACTTTTAATGGTTAGGAGTCAAATTATCAATTGGACTCCCGGCCTTTCTTTTGGCCATAACTTGTGTTTCAGATGTCCAAATGGGTGATATGAGCTGATTTTAGATATCTACGTTCCAAAAGCATTCCATTGATATAAAAAACTTTTCAAAAAATTGAGTTTTGACCCCTATAATTGCCTTTTAAAGATTCAGGAGTCCATCAGGATTCCAACTCTTAAAGTGGAACTCTTTTGGGGTGTGAGGGCTCATTCTCTCACACCTTCTCACATTCTCGGGAGCATATTGTGTGATTCTTGGCTTCTTTTTTGGCCCGCAACCTCGCAAACCCTTGCTTTGATCACGAGCCCAAGGCTAAAATTACGACACTTTCACATAATTTATGATTAAATTAAATTATGAAATCATATTAACAAAGAAATAATCAAACTTACATGTTAAATAAATACATAAATAATAGTTGAACTTCATCAAATTACAGGTGCAATTCAACTCTTAGATAATATTATAACCTATAGGTCTGGAATGAATAGTGAAAAAATTTAAAAATGTACATAAGGGCTGTGCAAAAATTAAAATTTGCATCAAACTTTCATCAAGTAACAAACTGCTTATACATATATATGTACGAATTGGAAGTCAAATTTCATAGACCCACCCCAATTTCATACCCACACAACATTGCACCAAACCCCCAATTGTTATTTGGGCATGCATTTGCTTAAGAAACCTGAGATCTTAACAAACTAAATAATTATTCATATTGCTGATTAACACTTATAAAATGTACATGAGCTAATCCTAGCCAAATTGGACGTCGCCCAATGCCCATCCCACTCAACATATGGAAATATATTGGATTATAACATTAAGTTTTTCATAATAAGCTCAGCCCGGAACTGCATTGTATGTGGACCCAGGATTATCCAGTGTAATCCGGTGTGCATCAGACTTGAACGTTTCAAAAAATGTAATGCCCACAAACAAAAACATTTCATTTTCCAAAATGCCTACTTTTATTTTTCACCTCGGGATAAAAGGTTCCCTTCCTAAAAATAAATAATAACTTGTAGGCAACCGCCTCATGTTTGAGTTTTTGCACTTGGGCATAAGGGCGAAGCCAATTGGCCGATTTTGAGTTGTCTGCTGCCAATAGGAATGCTTCATTTTGAAGTTGGGGCCCATTCTTGGGCCCTAATAAAAAGTAGGTGTAAGTACCTCAAACAGGGCTGTTCTGGGAATGTGGGCCCTGGGCAAGGTCACATTTCCAGAACAAACTGGTTCTGAAGCCTTACCTTACACAAAAATTTCTGGAAGATCCCTTCCCTGCTGGGTAAGTACTAGGGACCACAAGGGCACGCCCATACTCCCAGAACAGACCTGTTCTCCATCCTTACCCTATTCTATTTGTTCTTTTGCCAGGTTATGGACAGTGTTGGGAAATTCTTTATTTTAATGAAGAACCTTTTCAGGTACTGGAAAAAATAAATTAGGACGGTTCAAGCTTCAGACATAAATGCATGGGTTGAATATTCCAAGAACAGACTTGTTAGTCCACAAACGGTTTCTGGACTGCATTTCCCAACGTGCCACTTGCTCATTGGTCCAGAGGAGGTGGGTTATAATACATAATTTTCTCCCTTCTCTTCTCTAGTTCTTAGTTTTCACCTACCTTGTTCAACTCTTTCAGTCCAGAAACTGGTTACGCTCCGCAGTCGGATTACCAAAATAGTCTCAGCGCATTCGCGCACCTCAACTATGTTCAATAAATTGGCTCCTCTAGTCGGTCACCTAATATTTACCCTGGGCCCTCACTTCCAGAACAATGCTATTATCGACCCATAATCAACGAGAAGGCAAACTCACCTATGTGTCACATTCCGATTCGTCCTTGAGATGAGCGCTATTTTCTTATAACAACTTTCTTCTTCAACATAGATGAAAGAATCCACTTTTCATCCATGAAGAGCCCTTTCTGTCTTTGAAGAGGGCTGGCTATGAAAAATAGTCAGATTGATTTGCCTTCCCCATTGATTATGTTCCATAGCCAGCTCGAGGCCACCAGCTACTGGATATAGTTGGAGGTACACAGGAGTGCCTCAACTATATCCAGTAGCCAGCATCCTCTTACTGTCCAGAGTGAACCAGCAGCCACCAATGTACCAGTTGGCCGTTCTGTCCACTGGATGCCTTGCGTTTTTTCATTTGGCGCCGGATGGGGTTCATCGCAGTCCATTTCTTTTTGCTGCTGACCACTGTACTTTTTTTTACTTTTTTTTTTTTTTTTTTTTTTTTTGTTCTTGGCCGTTTTTCCTGGACCTGACCTCACACATACCTACCCTGTTCACTTTCCTACCCTCATAAGTATTGCACCAACCTTGGTACCTTATTTATTATCCCCTACTGACACAGCTACCCTAATAACTATATCTTACTGACCTAGCTACTGTACTAACCACCTACCCTACTAACCTAGCTACTCTATTAATTACTTACCCTATTAACTTAACCATTAGGTTTAGGGTTGAGACACATAAATTAATTAATAATCTTTTCACAAATGTATAGTAATTAATCTAAAGTAGGTTAAATTTGGGGGGGAAATTTTAGGGTTTACACATGTGAAATAATACAATTGCATTTTATATCTTCTTCAAACAGAGTGGAAAAATTAGGTTGGAAAGATCACACAAAGGTAAAAGACATATCTTCTCTTTTGGTTTTGTATGAAATTTATTTGATTATTTTAAAAGATTAATGTATTTTCTTATTTATAATTTAAAACCTGTGAATTTTGGTTTTTTAATTTTTTCCTATGTTTTTTTAAATTTGTTTATTTTGCATTATATGATTTGTATAGCTTGTATAGTTTTTTGGTTTAGGGCATATATCACTAAGACTTTTTTTTGTTGGGGTTTGTATAGTTAGGGTTGTAATAAGGCTTATGACAATCATTTGGATTTGTAGGGTTATGCTTTATGATTTAGAGTATAGGAATTTGGTTCATATATTTCAAAACTAATATTTTACCTTAGCAAATGTCTCAATTATTAATCAAAATTGTTGCCATTGGCACCAAGAATTTTGTTTTAGATACAATTTTGTATGGAGGAAACCATAGCCCAAATTCTTTGAATATCATGTATTCAACACACATTTGAAGTCTAATATGGCACAAAGGTTATTATTGTTTCCAAGTAATAAGCACAAAATGTGTGAAATGCAAAAACACAAGATAATGATAATATTAGTGTTAAATGCAGGTATTGTAACTAAGCCCCAAAATTCCAGTTGGTAAAAGTAAGTACAAGTGCAAATATTGCAATTATGCCCCAAAATTCCAGTTGGTAAAGGTAAGTACGAATGTAGGTATTGCAATGAATGCCCAAAAATCCAGTTGGTAGAGGTAAGTTTAAGTTCGGGTATTGCAAGTTTAAATGAAAAAAAAACCCTAAATGCAATACCCACGTTTCAAAAAGACTCATCTATATGGTTTGGATACCTTTAAGTGAAGACCTAGCCTTAAACACAATATGCACATGCAAAGTCATTTTGATATAACTAAACCCTAAATGCAATACCTGCATTTTGGGTCACTCCGAAAGTACGCATGGGGGGTTTAAGCTTCTCTATACGAAGATCTTACACTACATGCAATACCTGCATTTTGGGCCATTCCGAAAGTACGCATGGGGGGTTTAAGCCTCTCTATACGAAGATCTTACCCTACATGCAATACCTGCATTTTGGGTCACTCCGAAAGTACGGATGTGGGGTTTAAGCCTCTTTAAGTGAAGATCCTACCCTAAATGTAATACCTACATTTTGGGTCACTCCAAAATAATTAATTAATTTCAAAATAATATGTTAACAAAGGTGTGAGGTTGGGGTTGTTGATTAGGAGTACCATGATTCTTATTTTGTTTCATGAATTTGAAAAAA
>Ga0209208_10001571_pt1 | contig 32373 bp, 22 predicted proteins | sample S1TSphfallax_3_FD_187694 | JGI IMG/M metagenome (GOLD analysis project Ga0209208, IMG submission 187694) | Host-associated microbial communities from peat moss isolated from Minnesota, USA - S1T2_Fd - Sphagnum fallax MG (SPAdes) (version 2) | ecosystem: Host-associated > Plants > Peat moss >...
AAAAAAATTAAAAAAAAAAAAAGTAATTTAGAATAACCATAAATATCTTAGGATGAAATAGCCAAAAAAAACCAAAAATTTTAAGAATAGCCATAAATAGTCGTAAATAATGTAGGGTGAAATAATTTGAATTAATGAAAATAGCCATGTAATAATTGAAAATAACTTAACATAGGTAGTATTATTATATTATTAAAAATCTAATCCATTTATTAAACATTTTTTAAAAAAATGGTCATTGAAATGTTATTAAATAATGATGTTCAACCTTTTTTTTGTTCAAATGATTTTAGACTTTCAAAAAAAAAAGTAATTATGTACATTATTAAAAAAAATTAAAAAGTAAACTCAAATCATTTCATTTGAACAAAATATCAATAAGATATGAATTTTCAAGGTTTATGTTTTTGTAATGTTTGAAATGAAGTATTTGATAAATAAAATGTAATGGAACATATTATCACAACAAGTGGGGTGGCTTGATGGTAAGGGTGTTTGCTTCCATTCCCCCACATCCTTTTCTCAGTCCATAATCCAATTGAGTCCTTTTTTGTTGGCATTATTGTAACAATTGTGAAATCATAACTTGATGGCTAAATGAGACTAGCCTCATGGAACTCTTTACATCTTTCATCTACTAATTCCCATTCATGCTTATTCAACATATGCCTCCTCCAATAGATGGGTGTCTCATCTATATTGTCTATAAAAAATTGCATGGTCTTACACCTACTTTAATCTTTCATTAAGAATGCAAACATATTCTCGTACTTAATTAACAAGTTTGTGACCTAGTTTCTCTCCTTGGTGAGTTGGTTCCCCATAATGAAAGGGTAGTTGGAAAATGTGTTTAAAGAACTTGGTGTATTGGGTTCTCCATTATCCAACTACACATATTTGTAAAAGGTTATAATTGTTTCTCTAGAAGCTGATGTACCTCCAGGTGTATTAGAAACAATTTGAATCAAATTACATGGTACCTCCTCCCCCCACAACACTAAGAGTGAAGTGTAAAGTGTTGAAAATAGGTAAGTGTATTTGGTCGGGGTGCCATGTAGTCGCATCACAAAAATTGCAAGCTGATTGAATCAGTGCTAGTGTTGTGTACATTTGAAAGAGTACACATGTTACCAATAACCATGTAAGGGAGTTTAGGTCCATGCCTCTCCCGAATAAAGCATTACGCTCCATTTTAATCACCTTGATGTGACTAGTAATGCTAGTTTGGAACCCCATAACCTTTTTTATTTCTTCTGGGTTCGGTTCATCCTAAGTGGCTGAAGCATGATGATAAACCAGGCCTGGTCCATCTCCTTGGAAGGTATGTGTTCATGGGAAGGAGATAAAGGTGGGCAAAACACCTTTTGGTTTTCCTATTGTGTTCATAGGAAACCAAGGAGGTTTCTCTTGCCTTGTAACTTGTTGGTAGGAGCTTTAATCATCCAATATGTGAAAAACATGCAAGTTGGGGTTTCTGATGGTGTATCTCAAAGCCAACTATAGAATTGAAAGTGGTGCAAGGTTGGTCCACCAGTTGGGCAACTAGTGCGCATAGGAACCGCATTGTGCCACATCGAGTAGAAACGGCTCTCCAAGGTAATGTTTGACCAATGTGTAGTGCTCTTGGACTTTCTCCCTTTGGTCAAAGTGAGAAGGGGTGTTTTCAAATACATAACCAAGCATAGGATAAATGGATTGAACCTAGGTGATCAATCATACCACGTCCATGAAGAGACCGGATCTTGTGTCACTCAAGCCTTTTCCAAGTCCAGCCGTTGAAAATCCTCGACTGTTGCAACCCCACTTTGAGGCAAGTGTGAGGATAAGACTCGCACTCCCAAAAGTGGGAACATGGAGTCCTTTGGGACTGCAAAAACTTTAGAACTCGATTGCAGGGGTCAAAATACCTTTCCTTGAGGTGTTCTTTATACCGTTGGAAAGGTATTGCAGTGTAGATATCGAAAATGGCCTCACATGAACCATTAGGACATCTACAACACAAGTTATGGTCAAAAGAAGGGCCGAGAGTCAAATTGGCAGTTTGACTCCCGACCATTAAAAGTCGGGAATCGACCCGACCCCGGTGTGTGCAGGTGGAGTGAATACACCATTGGAAAGCTCTTGAGGATAGCTACAAGTTTGATTTAGACTTCATCCCAATCAGAGGTCTGAGCTGGGAGTTATGAGCTCCCAAAGTCCCGAGAGTCTAAATCAGGACAATTTCGGGAGTCCCGAAACTAAAAGCCATTCAGATGCGAGTGCAGCAGAGCAATGCAAAGAATACTATATGGGGGAAGGTGGTGGCTTCCCCCGAGTCCGGGACGTGGTGAGTCAAGTGAGTCCGTGTTGCCCGTGGCTTGTCCCAACACCAAGAGTGATTCCGAATGTGAACTAATCAACTTGTTGGTTGGTTTTAATGCAAGACCGAGTAACTAAATAAGTTGTCCCTCTTCCTAGTCTAATCCTGGAGCTTTCAGCACGTCCCTCTCACCCCCCTTTTAGTGCTGGAAGCTAGGAGCAGCACCAAGTTCCAACTACTTCCGCCCTTTAACATAGTTGGACCCTTTTTGGGTCTAACAAGGAACTTGGGGGCATGTCATTGACACTCCCAACCTGAAATGATGAGGTCCATGGGGCCAAGTAATTCCATATGTTTTTTTTTAATTAGTTATATGTCAAAGGGCAAGAAAGTGAAACTAGCCTTCCATGCGGTGGTTGTAAATTGTTGTGGAAAATCTAGCTGTGAGCTCCATCATTCTCAATGCCACCACTTGCCTTGGAATGTCTACGTAGAAATACCTCCGAACCACCATCCCTGACTGTAGTAGGGCGTTGAAACTTATACCAATACCACCAAAGAGTTCTAATGATGTAATCCCCTCCTTAGGCGTTGTCCAAGTGATTAGCTGATGAAGTACTGGTTTAATCGGTTCACCATGGCTGTCCATGTTCTTAAAACTAAATAGAGCTTTGACCAAGGGCTCGCGGGGTGCTTTGAACCTCTGTAAAACCTTTGGTCTGTGTTGAATGTCAATAGGAACCACCTTCAAACTTTCAGTAGCTTGGGCATAAGTTGTCTCCTTTTCATTTCCTTCTATCCACTCATGGCTAACTTGTTATATGTAAGAAATAGTGTGTGTGGAACATACAATGGTGAGCCATAGGACTATGGTTCCCATATAAATCAAGGGGTATGTATCCTAGGTGGTGGCCATAAGTCTCCCAATTCACTCAGTAGTACGCATGCTCGAACCAATTATGAATTGTGAAACCTAGTGGAAATAAGGCCTTTTACCCAATGAGCACGTTGTAACTAGTGGCATTGGTGACTAAACATCTAACCTATAGGCAAAGCTCCTGATTTGGACCTTCATTGAAGTTTAAGTGCAATAAAATCCGAGCTCTCCCCAAGTACCTCTTCTACATTTCCACAAACGGTGTGAATTTGCCACATAGATTTATGTAGTTTACAATCAAGCATGCCCATCTTCTTGGTAAATTGAACTCCAAGAATCGTTGGTTGGGCACCTGTATCAAGAAGTACCACTCTAGGTGTATGTCCTCCCCACCTGGATTATTGACTCAGTACAACTCCGATGGTGATGGAAGTTCTTTCATTAGGCACCACCTTCGGAAATGAGTAAAAAACTTTGTGGAAAGAATGGCTATCCACAACACCTTTGTTGAATAACAAATCCACAAGTGAGTTGTTATTAATTCCTTTCTAATATGTGAATGTAGAATCAGAGATAGGAGAGCCCATTAGTTTAGCCATGCTAAAATTAATGACCAAATTATGAACGCCATCTACAACACGTGAATTAATCGAGTGTCTCCCCAAGGTGTTGGATGGGACCCTTGTAGCATGTGGATAAGGGATTGGTAGAAAATTTGATGTAGTGTTCAAGGTATCCTTTAGTATTGCAATTATGTCCATGGTGCTTTGCTTCAAATCTTGAAAACTAAACAACGGTGTACTCACAAGCTTTTGCACCACTTCACACATTTGAAGTTGGCATTCCATAAGCTAATCAGTGAAAAATTGTGTGCTTTCCTTATGTACATATACTTTTGGGACACAAGAATTTGATGCCTTAGTAGCTTATGGTGTATAGTCTCCTCCCCCTTCGCTAACAAGGTGCGTTCTTCTTTCGTGTCGAGAGGACGAAAAGATTGTGTCATGACTACTCAAGCTCCTCTAGCCATGGTAATAGGACTTGAACTAAATGCGAGTCCATCAATCTGAATTACCTACCTAGTGGCAAAAACTATGGGTGTCACACTAGCCTCTTGTGCCGTGAAGTAGGAAGGGCAAAAAGAAGTGGCAAATTGTGGTGTGAGACTAGAATTGTGTGCACTGGAAAAAACATACTCCCCAACCATGGCATTGTGTGACAGGCCATAAATGACCTAGGAGGTCCCTCCCATGATCTTGAACCTTGTACAAGTTGGGGTATGACTAGCTGGTTGGGAAGACTTGTTTTTTAGATTAGCAAGTTAAGCCCTCAATTATTCAAATTCATTTTGCAAAGTTTAAACTTGAGCGGCATGGGATTGAAGCACCTCCCTCTTGTTAACATTATGCTCCTTCTTCTTAGCATTCTTACTAGAATTACCCTTAGTGGGGAAAGCCTGAATGGAAGGCTGAGGTGCTTTGGTTTTTGGTTAAAGGGCAGTGGAAGATGCTGGTAGATTTTGCCGTGGTGATCGAAATTGCTTCTGTTCTAGGAACTTGGCAAAACAAATAACTTCTTGATGTCCCTCTTTTCCACGATAATCACAAAAAAAATTATCAGAAGAAATGTTGCACTCACTAGCTTTGTGGGTAGAATTGCCACGGTAGTTGTAAGAAGGTAAGATGGGTGTAACCAAGTGCACTGTTTTAACCTTTGAAAAAGAATGTGATGACCTAGTTGGCGCAATTGGTGGAGGTGAGGCCTTGAATGTGATGGAGGCCTCATAGTACTCGCTTCATAGTGTGCATGAGCCAATTCCAACTTTTCATAAATGTTGTATACATCCAACAAAGTGTACAAATTTCTAAATTCTACAAAAAACCGTTGCAAAACTTGCGCATGGAGTGTCAGAGTACCTTCCAACAATTGAAGATATCGATGGGCAACTTCCAGGTCTATGATGCTCTAAGTATCCTCTTTAAGCTTGAAAAGCCTCCTGTAAAGCATCTTGAAGGTTTCATCCTTCTGCTGAGAGAAGGTGGTGAGCTACAATTTTTTTTCAAAACTCTTAACTAGAAATTCCAGCTCAATAACTCAAAAGAATTCCCCCATTGGATTAGCAAAAGTTGGTGCATTGATGGTGGGAGGAATGTTTGTGGTAGCAACAATGAATTGTTGAGGAAAAAATGTTACTGAAGTAAGTATCGAATCTAGATTATTGGGCACAATCCCATGATGTGTAATGGCAGCTTGCACTGTAGCTTGAAAGGTGATGGCGATGGTTGTGGCATAAGCTGGATTACGGATTTGGGTGACACCCAAAATCCTTGAAAAATGTTGTTCGTAAACATCCAATGCCTCATAATGCACATAATAGGCCAATTGTTTGAATGCAAACGCCTTGGTGTAATTAACACCATACTTGAGTTCCAATTCACAAACCACAATTGAGAAAGTTGCCTTGAACTCCTTCAAAAAAATGGTACATGGCCTTTCGTTGAATTTTTCAATTCTCCCCAGAGGAACAATTGACCTCCATGGTGTATATGGGTGTAGAAGTAATGGTTGGCAACAAATTATATGATGATGGTGTGAAAGCTGGTGCGGCAACATGCGTACCCCACTAATTAACCTTGACAAATGGACTTTGATGTATCATTGATATAGTGTAAACTAAACCTGAATTATTGGTAGGAGTTATACAAGATGACGGTGGCGTTGTAGATGTTTGATGGTATTGTCATGTAGATTGTGAGCTCAAAGAAATCAACTCAAATGATTGTGTGTTACTTCGTAGCAGATACCTTGGCTCTGGTTGAACAGTGATGTTCTCATCATCTTAGGACATGGTGTTGTCCCATGCCTTAAAATTTTATAGCAATACAAAGCACTAGCTATAAAGTTTTAACACAACATATGATTTGAAGAATATAATATCAGATACGTATGTAGGCAATACATTCAATTTGAATAATATAATATTGGATACATATGTACGTAGTATATACGATTTGAAGAATACAATATTGGATATGTATGTATGCAATACATACGATTTTAAAAATACAATATTGGATACATATGCACGTAGTACATACAATTTGAAGAATATGGTGTGTCGACGGGGATGAACAGTGATGGATAGACATCGGTGGACGGAAGGGGTTGGACAAACAAATGGACGTTGATAGACATTGGACGAAACTGTGACGAATGTTGAACGAAACTACAACAGATGTCGGACGAAAGGGAAGGGAACGGAATGGAACAACAAGGGCGCTACATAGCAATCCACATTCACGAGCTCTACAATGATGGCATGCAAAAAATGAGAAATAATTTGTTTTGAGATGAAATTCTCATGTGTATTAAATTGAAAAGAAAATTTTTCAAGTATGTTAGAGGACAAATGATGCTGGTCAAATGTTATTTTGCAATAATTACAATGGTGGATACCATCTATTCTGCCTCAATCTGGAACTCACTCAAGTTCCTGTCAACATTTGGTATTGTTCATCATGTTTTCCTGTAGCACCTTGATTTCTACTCAGACCATGCCACGCTTTTCTCGACTTAGGTCTAAGGGGGGATACATGAAAATTTCATCTCAGTCTCCTTTCGTGCATTGCATATATATGTGTGCACATATCTTTTTGGTTGATTAGTTTATACCTTTGATTGGTTTTAGTCTTTTTATTCAATAGAGTCTACTATGGATTTACACCCTTATGACATCAAATGTCACAACAAAACTTTGAAAATTCATAACTAGGTTATACCTACACAATCAATTACATAAAACAATAATTAATTATAATACTTTCAAAGTTTCCTTAGAAAATTATTTCTTGATAGAAAAACCAATATGTGTTTCAAACTTGTGTGTTTGACCAAAAAGTTTAAGGAAAAGAAACATTGTTACATTTTTCAAACTTTTTAAAAATGTAATGTTTAAGGACATCAAATTATCAAATATAATTAAAGTTCCAAAATCTATACAATATAATAAATGTACCCTTGTTAAAGGCTACAATAAATTTTAGGTACTTTTGGACACAATTTGTAATTACTAAAACCTTTTTTTCTTTTATCAAAATCTTATTTTTATTGAAAATTGCTTTTGTACTGAAACCCTTTGCTACCAAAAATGTAATGCCAATGTTATTATAGTTTTTAGAACCAATAATTTAATTGCTTACTTTGGGTTACAAATTAAGTTTCTAGAAGTAAGATAAGATTTTTTATTAATTTTACAGATTTTAGGGGTTTTATATAATTCCAATGGGATCACCATTTGTGACCTTTTTCCTACCTTTGACCTATTTTAAAAATTAAGGGTTAATGTTTGAAGAAGGAGAATGTGGAGATTCATTGTATGTTGATTCTTTTATGTGGAGTAATTTTGGAGAAAACACATTTTGAAGTCATCTTTTCCATTAAGGATTTGTGTAATTTTGTTTTTGAAATGTAATTGTCTTTGAAAATGGAATTTGTCCTTGACGTAATATACGTTTCACATCTTTGAATGTTGATTTTTTCTCTAAACTTGCTTCACATACTTTCATTTCAAAAAGATAATAGTCTATTTGAATTATTATTGGCATGATTTTTTGTCTTTGACTATTCATGATTTCAAAATTGCAAGGTGTGTATTTCAACTTTGATCCTACTTCCTTTGATACAAAACTCAAGATATTATTGGGTGGCCTTAACATTTGTTAACCATACTATGGATACAAAACCAAGATTTTTATTTTAATGATTTTTTCTTTTAAAGTTTTGATAGGAATTGTTTGTCTTCATTTTTTTTAAAAAATCAAAAGTGATTATATTTTTTGTGTTGTTTATTTTAAAACAAACTACATAAAACTTTCCATACAAAATTAAAGGTGAAAGCAAACTACAAAGGGGGGGGGGGCACTTTGGACATTTTCATGACATGTATGTAATGTATACTTTTGCAAAATGTGTTTCATTTAATTTTGGGTTTCATTTTTGATGTTTGGTTTTGATATTTTGATTTTCACAAAGTTAATGATATCTAATATTATTTGAAAAATAAAATAAATGATGGACTAACCATTCCACTATATCTACCAATAAAAAGGATGTGGTGAGGAAACGCATAGGAGTCTAGTTTATGAAGCCATGTGACCTACTACTTGCAAGTGTCATAGGTGATGTTAATTTTATGAGCTCAAGAACTCAAGTTTTCAAGTTTTGTGCACAAGCATTAGTCCTTATTAGTGTTTATTAGATGCTAAAAGATTTATGAATGTTTTTGTAAAATGGTAGTTTGGTGTTGAAGGTGCTACTAGCATCATAGTGATGATATTGGGCCAATGTTGTTGATGGTTGTTAATGGGTTTTTCTATTCCCATTGTTTTTTCAACTTTTGATTTTTTTTAACATGTTCCTAAAACAACAAACAAGTACATTTAAACTAGCAAAACTAAAACTTTTTACAATTCCTAATTAACATGCATTCAATTTTCATAGCTTCAAGAAATTTTGCTACAAATAAATTCTTCATGTTCCAAAGTGAAAGTCAAACACAAAGGATAAAAACAATTTAAAAATAAAAAATCTCCTTTTTTTTCAAGTTTATCCTCTTAGTCTTATATTAGTTAATTAAAAAACTAATCAATCATAATTGACCATTTAAACAATCATTAGTCAATACTTAAACTAATAGTCCAAATTTTCAAAAATTATACCTTGTTTCACTACTTGTTCAACTACATCAACTACCACTTATTCTACAGACTACTGGTTGACTAACCTATCAACCAATCTATTAACCTAGTCAAATGTTATGTATCAGGTTAATAACTAGTTAGGTTAATGCACAAGTTAAGTTAAATAATAGGTTAGATCACTTGTTAGGTTTAACAACCTACCTAAATCCATAACTTGTTAAATCACCTATTATTAAATATGGTTAACATTACCCCCCTTTGAAAACTACATTCCGTACTCAAAATGTTAGCTCAAAATCCTAGGTTAGCTTGGTCTTCTAAAACCGATTGATTGATGGTTCCTTGGCTCAAAATATGAAGACTTGTTAACACTATAGTCCTATATGAATTAGATGTTTCTTCAAAGGTCACTATGGGTGTCATGAATACCTTCAAAACATGTAGGGTACAATTATGAGAGAAAAAAAGGAAAAAAGACCCCCCTTGTATCCCAAATAAGGGTTATAAAGTGACATGGAAAGCTTGTAGATGTTTTTCATGTGCTTTTGTTATTAAAACAACTAAATGATAATTGGGGAGGATAACATGTGAAGATATTTTAGCAAGGGTTGTTGGAGCTTGGATTAGGTGGTCAATCTTCTTGCCATAGTTGGGTGGTCCTCCCTACACATTGGTTCTTGACATTAATTATTGAAATTGTCCATTTGTAGATGGCATTTTCAGGAGTGACCGAATGTCCTTACATTCATTAAACATTGGTTTCCTCTAGTTTCCTTTCATATAATTTGGTCATTTCTCAAGTATTAATTTTTGCCTTAGTTTCATAATCATGACCTTTTGACTGACTTGTTTGATTTGTATACTATTACTCTCACTAATTTATTTATTTATTGAAATTTTATTACTTTGGTTGATTTTACACATTTTCCAAATCAAACAATTCAAATGATGTGTTCTAATGTTTGAGCCATTATGCAACTTGACACACATTTTTTAGAATTTGAATTTTTGGATTATGACAATGTGAAGCCCTTCAAAAATAAGTTTTCCATAAATTTAGATTTGACATCCAAAACATGTTTTTTAATATGATACTAAAGTGCATTGCATGTGTTTGATTCATTAAATAATGCCCCAAACCCTTTCAAAATGCAACATATGAATGGAATTTCCAAATGATTTTTTTTTGACATACTTTCAATTTACTTTCTCATAATAGGACAAATTGACAAATTTTGCAAAATAGATTGAAAGTAGGTTTTTAAAAAGGTTGATACAGCTTTTTAAACTTTCAAAAACTTCAACATATCACATTTGATGCCTTCATGTAGTTCAAAAGGACAATCTCTTAAAGCATCGCCTACTTTTTAATCTACTTGTCACAAATTTGTGTTTTTTTACCTAGGAGGATTACTTTTTTGGTATACTTTAACATGCTTTCACCCCAATGCCATACCTAATTCAAATGTAGTTGCTAAAAATTTAGTCGCTTCTCTTTTACATGTTGCTCCCATCACATTTCGTCACATGGATCCAACAACATTTCAAGTTCAAATGAAAGATTTTCATGATGCTCAATGTGCCAATTCAATCCTCTAACATTTTACAACTACATTTATTGAATTCAATATGCATCTAGTCACAATGGAAATGATAACCATAGTTATAATTCATATGGACTTGACACCCCCTCCTACTATTTCATCTCCTTTTAAGATGTACATTTCTTTGAAAGATACTTCAATTGCTTATAATTTTAACCAAAAGCAACATGCCATGTTCATGTTGGCAAGGCCCATATTGCTAAACTCATATGATAATCCTACACCTATAGAACCTTTTTTTGCATGGCTTGGTGGAGATGTAGGAATTAGTAATAGTCATGCCATTTGGGCTCTATTGGCCTTAACTTCTAGCTAACAATGATTGAATTCTGTGATGGTTGTTGCCCAAATCAAAATTGTTGCTATTAATGTTGAAGGTTGAATAAGTCATGCAACATTCAATTTCAACCTCCATGGAAAACCATGAGGTGCCCAACCAACTATTAAAGACATTGAATATTCTGTTGGACTACGTATGTTAATCATTGAAAAGGTTTCAACATGTGCATAAGCAATTCTTGGATCAATAGATGCATGCTTGAAGAGGCTAAAATAATGCCCCACCATTGTTGCTGGCAAAAATGCACATCCTTTATTGTGGCAATTGGCTCCAACTTGGCTTTATAGTTGGCCCAACATTATTTACCCAACCTTCTCCAAATGCATCCATTCAAAATTGGGCTAGCTACAACCTCTATCAAAAAATTAACTATTTAGTCTACTTAACAAAAATCATGTGGCAATAGGATGACTTGAATTTTGCAACATCCTTTCAAATATTTTGCACTGGAATTTTTAATAGCCATGATGTTGATGTCATGAACTTAAGACATATAGACTTTAGTATTGTAGCAACCACTTCCAAGTTCAAGCCTATTTTATTTACATCAAATTTGTTTCGAATCACCTTCAACTATTCATGTGCAAAATTATTTGCCATATAAAACGAATCTCCACCAATATAATTCCATGTTTGCATCATTAAGGGTTGTTGTTTGATTGTTTATATTTTTGAACATTGAAACCTCAACTACTTATGCAATGACAAAACAAGTCGTTTGCTAATGATTTTGGAACTTGCGATAAAAATGCTTGTCATGTGCACAAAAAACAACTTTGGACCCAAGGAAGTCACTAATGGCACCTTGGGTCATGTCATTGGTTACCAATTGCCATAAACTGCAACTACACATCACTAAGTCATTAATGAAAGTTCCAAGTACACAATATTTGTTTCATCCACATTACTTGAAATAATGTTCTTAAAACTACTTGGCCATGACTAAGTTTTAGATCCCAAACTTTTGCTTGGCATTGTTGGCATCCACCCAATATTGGAAGGAGATGTATTCATCAAATTTCCAAACCAAAGTTTCATTATTTTTATTGAACAAATTCCCATTGTCCCTACTTTTGCTTTCACAATTGACAAATGCTAAGGACTCACCCTTTTCAAAGCTACCTTTGACTGCTCTTACATCCATCTTGATGAAACCCAAAGAAAAATAACATGTTGTATGTAGCTTTATCACAAGTGAAATATTTAATAGACTTGCAAGTTCTTGAACCCCTTCCCACAAATTTTCAAAATATTTCCAATCAAGAATTTTCGCCTTGCAAAAGACACACATTTACAAGCTTTAAAGCGCATAACTTGACGCACATGTTTGCATCTTGCATTATGGGAAAATAGTTCATACAATTTGGATTTGCAAATAACTAAAAATATACTTGTGGACAACTTATGAACTTTGATGAGTGATCCCCATATTTTAAAAAAATCTTTTTGTTGTAACTTTCACATAAATACTTTATGATACCTAGGTTAGTCCTCATATTTATGATTATCCTAACTACCTAAGTTAACCTACCTTATATATATAATTACCTTAAATTAACATAGGTAGTTTTTTGTACACCTTGCTATCTAGATGCCTGTAGGTAATTCAATCTACACTTTCCCATCATATGCTATCCAATCACATAATGTCCTAAACAACTACTATTGGATATAATAATGGATTTGGTTTTATTGGGCCATGACTTTAATCAATAATTATGCATTCACTTGGGTCTACAATACCTTTTATTGGGCTACAAGTAGCTTGCCCCTTATGGACAGAAATAGGTGATGTTTCAAGATTATAAAAGTACATCTATCAACAACATACTTATGAAAAGTAACCATAGATCAAAAGGGCATGATGAATAAATTAAGAAGAATATATGATTTTTTTTCAATTTGAAGAAGAGTGTTATTTATAGCACCATGCTCAAAACCATATCTTTTGCTCAAAGTAGCACATTATAAGTTTATATTGGGATAGGAAACTTATATTGTATCTTGAGAGTCTTGATTATAAACTTTGATAATTTACTTTAATGATGGGCCAATCAAAGAGGCTCATTGTTAAGATGTTTAGTTGTGATATATGCTTATGCTAAATGAATTGAAATACTTGCATGCAAAAACCATGACATGGCCTATATGTATTTTATATTTTATATTAGTATGATTTTCTTTCCAATCTAAAGCTCATGAGGCGAAAATTACAACCTCATGTAGACCTCCCACTAGTTCTTTTGAATCGTTATGTGCTTCAACCTCCATGCAAGATTCTTGAAGGTTTGTTTTTATCAACTAGAGGAATTTTGTCACATCTTCCATTATTGTCGGACTCTCCACAACTTTCAATTTGTACAAAATGTTTTGAATAACTTGAAAAACTTCATATAGTGGACCACCCCAATTCACCATTGCAAATAGGTTGTATATGGGAATACTTCCCAAAAAAAATTCATGAATCAAAAATAGAAAGCATCAAGACATAGATTATAGGATGTTTTCAATAAGGCTTTTGTTCAACCACTTGGTGTGGGTGGAGAATTTTTCATTGGTATTCTTGTTGGTAACATCTTCACCTTTGTGTACATTGAATTGAGGAAATTTAATGTTCTTGTGCTACCTTTTAGATTGATATTAGAAACCTTAGGCAATCAAATTGCATGGTAGGAACATCAAACTCGCATTTTCAATCAATCCACCATCATAGAGATATCAACTCCATTTTAATTTGGATTTGTGTTATTGAGTGTTCTTGTGTTAATGGTGAATTTGTGAAGTGTTTATGGGTTGCTTCCATTACACTGTATTTCTTTCACATCTATGAATTATGGTATTTAGACCTTGATTTTAGTTTTTTTGACTTTGGGGGAATCCATAGGTTTAGATATTTTAATCTTCATTATTTCCTTGTTTGAACTAATGAAATTAAAATTGGTTTTACTACTGCATGATTGAAAAACCAATTGGTTTTTCTTGCAATTGATTTTGAAGACATTGACACATTGATTAATAACTTTGGAATGTGTGCAAGAGGTTTAACTATGCATGGGGTAACCCTACATAGGGCATGAAGGACATTTGATTTATCTCATGCACAAAACAAATGGAAAAAGAATTTAATGTGAATGTAATTGAAATCAAAATCAAAATTAAACATGGACTTAACATAGATTGGACCATTGTATGAAACAGGATTCCTTAGTACTTAGAAGTAGGTCCCCATGGGGATTGCATCCCAATGGGGAATGTCGTAACCCTAGCCTCGGGCTCGTGACCAAAACAAGAGTTTGTAAGGTTGCGGGCCAAAAAGGAAGCCCTGGAGTCATGCCACATGCTCCCGGGAGTGTAGGAAAGTGTGAGGGAATGAACCCTCACACTTCCAAGGGAGCTTCCACTTTGGGAGTTGGAGTCCTGATGGACTTCCAAATCTTTAGAGAGCGATTACAGGGGTCAAAACTCAATGGATTGAAAAGTTCTTTATATCATTGACAAGATCTTGGAACATAGATGTTTAAAATGATCTCGCATGACCCATTTGGACATCTCAAACAAACATTATGGCCAAAAGAAAGGTTGGGAGTCAAATTGGCAATTTGACTCCCGACCACTAAAAATCCAGAATCGCCCCAATTTCCTCAAGTTTAAGTGGCATCTGACATACCCTTGGAAAGCTCTTGACAAAAGCTATAACTTTGCTTTAAACTTCATTTCAATCGGAGGTCTGCACGCAAAGTTATGGGCCCGCAAAATTGCGGGAGTCCTAGTTGTGAGAATTTGGGGACTCCCACTTAGGAGTCTCGGGACAAAATGCCATTTGGATGTGGGCCTCATGGAGAGGCACAAACTATACTATAAGGGGGAAAATGGTGGCTTCCCCCAAGTTCAAACCATGGTGAATCTTGTGAGTCTAAGTTTACTCGTGGCTTGTCCTAACACCAAAGGTGCTCCAATTATACATTAACCAACTTGTTGTTTGGTTTTGTGCAGGTCCGGGTGAGTGATTAAGTGCTTGTCATTCTTCCTATTCCCATCTCGGAGCTCCAGCATGCCCCTCTACCCCCAAAGTGTTGCAAGCCAAGGAGAGTGCCTCAACTCCTTGCTCTTTCGTTGTTTTCACCTCATACTCACATTTGAATCTATTAAGGAGCTTGGGATTGCGTTAGGGAAAATCAATAATTTTAAAGTCCTAAATTTTTTATTCATGAATATTTCATATCCAAAATTTCAAAACACCATAATTATAAAAAACCTTATATAATATATGAGCATTCCTATAGCCCTCATCAATAACTTTCCAACATTAAATTAAAACTTTTATTTGGATTAATTTGCTTATCCAAATTTTGCTCTAAATGTGTAAAACTTTTCAAATCACTATGTGTTCCACATATTCAAATAATTTTATTGCTTGCAATACAACTATACTTATGAATGGTAGCCCAAAATTGTATAACATTCTTTGAACTCTTTTTAGTAACATGTTAACAATTAGGCCACAAATGGTAATTATTCCAAAGAAATGAAATATGTCATTCTAGAGTTAATTTCTTCCTTTGCAAGGCTAGAACCAGTGAATTTTTTACTCAATGCATTTGTGGACATTAACTTGTAACATCATTGTTTGAAATAATCACTAGTGAAACTCAACTTGTCAAAGCGCCTATGGGCATTAACCAAGGATATTCAAAGGTTAAAGGCTATTAATAATAATCCCTCTAGTGCAAGGTTACTAGGTGGAAGTTTACAACATGCATTAACAATTTTTAGTTCGCCCAATTAAAAAAAAAAAAATGGATAATTTCAAGAGGCAAGAACATTTTTTTTCAATCCCATCTACTTGAACTAACAATCAAATTTGCCTTGGTGCAAATATTTATAACCTACCATGATCTCATGTAAACATGAGCTCCATTTTTCATTTCTTGTCTACCTTCAATCTTGCATGAGTATTTAGATGCCAACATGATATAAAAGGCCAATTCATCTCCATTGATTGAAAAGGCCCAAAAATTTGAAAACAAGTAAGATAGGTCAGCTAGTAATCGAACATTTAACAACTCAAAAGGTTGGGGTTTAGTGACCATGCATTTGATGGCCTTGATGTTTCAAGACTTTTGGTAGGGCACTAGTGTAACCACTAGTAGACTTTAACAAATTCCTTTTACAAATTCCAAATTGGCCAATAAATAATGCAAAAGTTGGAACCTCCCAAAGTTGATGGGGTTTCTAAAAACAATCTGCCATATAACACACTCCAATTTTATTAGTTGGTTTTACAACTATTAAAAAAATTGAAGGAAAAATATTTTTTGATACACATGTTTGCATCATGCATTACATCATATACAAAAATATCTAGTTTTACATCACATTATTTGTCATTTATCATTTTGATTTATTCAAATTTTTTTGAAGGAAGATAAAATGCAAATAGAATCATTACTTTCAATTATGAGATTATTGAATTGACATTAAATAACCTTCGATTAATGTAGAGCTTCTTTCCCCACCCATGTGGTTCTAATATTATGATTGCACCCTAGATTATTGTTATTTATTTACAAACTAATGTCAAAAGTTGTTAAAATCAATGTTTAACAATAATGCAAGTTTGTTTTTACTACTATGAACCTGATGGTATCACATATAGTGAACAACATTTGTAAGATTACTATTCATGTTACATTCAAATTGTTGTGTATAATTTTGTTTATGATTCTACCTAATTACATGTACATCTATCATGCAAGAAGATTATCGCCAAACAATGACTTGGTGAATCCACCAATTACATTTATAGATTTAGACATGATATTGTAGGTTAAGGCTTTGATTATTCCATTTTCCCCCAAATGTTGGATTTGCATGAATTGTTAATAATTTTCACAAATGATAGTGAAGGTAAACAACTACATTTTCTAAAAGTCATAATTGTAATTACATGAAATGGGAGAAAATGAAGAAGGAAGAAGATGTTATAAAACTCTAAAAAATTGTATATACATTGTTTGCATCAATAAGTGATCATTTTTCCTATTGATGTTATTTGACAATTTTCCATTTGTCATGATTCACACATGGAAGGTATGCACTTGATTGAAATTCACGTGAACAATTAGTTCACACACATATTTGGTCTAAGTCCATACTCCATCCAATTATCTTTTATGGAATGTTAAATATTCATTATTTTGTAAACCTTGACAAAAGCCTTGTGACAACCCTCAATGAAAGACAAAGAAATGCAACATGTGCAACCATGAAACTTTTTACAACTCAAAACTAGCACTATAGTAAAACAACATAACCAATATAAGTAACTAGTATTTGCAAAACTCTTGCAAACCACACCATTGCACAAAAGGGCCATAAGTAAGAGAAAGGAAGAGGAAAAAAAAAGTTGTTTGAAGAATTGATAGTTGATGTTGCTAACACGTTAACCTTTTTACCAAAACCATGAACTACTAGAGTTGGTGTCAAGGCAAGGTTGAAAATTGAAGGTGCATGCCACACTCCCCCATCACCATAACTTTGAGTGTCATCATGATACTACTACAAGTGAAATTGGAGCATGCTCAATTGTTGTAAGTTTCTAAGTTCCAATTTCTCTTTGTGTTCCTATTCTTTCCCAAAAATTTGTACACAAAGTGCATGCATTCAAATGGAGGATTGATTTTTTGTGTGTTCGCAAATAAAAAAACAAACTTGTGGTCAAATGATTTTCAAGGTTTGAACTATTTTGAACACTACATAAAATTTCTCAAATATTAAAGATGCTTTGGAAATACAATATAAATTAAGTCAATAGAGTGTGTTGTGTTTCAAACAATCATTTTGTGTCTCTCATTGAGCACCACCTTTTTAGTGTAGCAAGTACACAATTTTATTATATTGTTGCCCTAGAAAATGTACTTGCTACCCAATTCTTCATTGGATTTCTTTTCATATATTTGTAATCTACCTTCAAATTTGAAAAATGGTTCATTTGCATTAGCTAAATATATATTGGGTGCTAAAAACACAAATTTCATTTGGTTTATGATTTGATATGATGAAAAAGATGATGTGATGATGATGATATGAAAATGCAAATAGAATGATAAATGGAAAGTAGCAATTGGTGATATGATTGGGAATTATCAAATTGATGGTCAAGAGAATTTTTTTTAATGACAACATTGGAAATTGTAAAGGAAGACACACATGTACATTTATCTCAAGTAATCATTGCCCACATTTCCCATCACAACAACCACACTCCCAAAGTGTAGGTATCAATCATGTTGGAACAACTAAGAAATTGTCATCTCTATTTTATTTTTATATCCTTTTGTCTATATATGTTGTTTGATATACCTTTCCTTCTTTGATCTTCTTGTTGCCATATGTATTGGAATGCAAAAGTTGTTGTGCAAAAGTCATGAAGCGGGAACAAAGGCTTGGTGTTTATTTTCTATTTGTTTTTTTGAAGTGGTCTAATTTGTGATTGTAGTTTTGGTTTGTTTTTGGGTAGATGAAAAGTTTTCTTTGTGATCACAAAGAGAATTGAGTTTGCCTAAAGTGACAACAAGAGAGCTCCACATTGATGATGTTGGAAGAATCTCACATGTAGAAAGCACATTACTTCTATATGCTCACACTTTTAAAATGATATTATTAGGTTATTATTACTTTTTTGTTATTCAATTTATAATGTGAAAATGGAGATTTCTTTATATTGAAAAAAATTATCCTTTTGTGATGAAATATGTGCCTTTATGGAGTCTAGGGGAATCCAAAGCATGATAAGAAAATTGATCTTGTTAAAATTTGAAAAAAAATGGTTGCTAGCATATGAGAGATAAATTAACAACAATAATCTAGACTATGTGTTGTTGAATGTGCAATTATCTTCATATGAATGTCTTCTTGTATATGTTTCAATATAGTGACATTGTCTATTATATGCCAACAACAATGGCCAAATAATCATGAAGGTAGAAGGTACTTTAACATTCAATGTTACAAACCCTAAACAAATTTGGAGCTCTTTGTTTGAAAAATTACCATCATGTGTTGAAGCGTTCAACCATGCAATTGACTTAATATATGTTTAGGTAGCAATTGGCCACAATACTTGCAGTAGATACTTCCATATTACATTTCCATATTTAGACAAGGGCCACTTTAACTGTAACATTGTTTAATGTTCTAGATTTTGAAGATTTTTTTTTACTTGTCTATTTTCAGATAGTTATATATTGAGGGCATTTAATAAATCTAAGTAATAAACCTAATACTTTAGCCCGTGCACAGATGATTATACCTTATGCAACTGGAAAACTTGAAAGAACTTTCTTGTGATAAAAGGTAATCTTGTTGTTTATGGAAGTTTGAATTCATGAAACAACTTTAGGGCAAAAGAGTACCACGAATTCAAGGTTTTACTAAAAAGGAAAGTGACTACAAAAGGGGACCGAAATGGATGGAGGAAGCCCCAAACATTTTCCATCACTGCCCCACCCCTCTCTCGAAACATCATTTATCCTTTTATGTACATCCAAAATTTCACAGAACCAAAAAGTCTAACTAATTAAGAAATCATCTCTGGTTACTGACACTTGTTCATCCCATCACTGGGTACTGACACTTACATCACTGGTTACTTACTCATTAGACAGAGTAAGGGCTTGGTGATGGAGTACTATGCCAAACTTCGGTCAAGGTTAATGTGTCAAACTGAACATATCTTTCAAAAGGTTTCTTTATCCAGGCATCTTCATCTAATAATCCCCCTATGTTTGGAATGTTGGTTAAAAAGTAATTTTCCATTTGCTTGAATCTTGTATATATGGTGACAATATGAACTAGCTTCTGTCCTGGACCACCACTACAGACAAACTTAGTTCAATCTCCACAACAGGCTCATACTGGAACAATCTTGTGAGTAGGATCTGAGGCATCCTTATTAAATATGTTTGTGAAGGACTCAGTGCTGGATGACTCCAGAGAAAGAAGTTCAGGATGTCAGCCAAATCTAATGGTATGAAGAGGACCTTTAAGCAAAATATGAACTACCTTCTATCCTGGGCCACCACTAGAAACCTAGTTCAATCTGCACAGCAAGCTCATGCTGGAATAATCTTGTGAGTTATAATCTGAGGGATCCTGATTGAAGATGTGTGTGAAGGACTTAGTGCTGGATTACTCCAGAGACTGAAGTTCAGTATGTCAGCCAAATCTAATGGTATGGAGAGGACCATGTTGGTACTCATTCAAGTGACAATATTGATGTGCCTACTAGGATAACACAGCTAACTTTCATGGCATTCATGAGCTCAACAGGACAAAGTTCAACTCTGGCTGATTTGGATCTGATTGGACCAAACTGCTATTAAATCACAGCCTTGCACGGTGCCGTGCCCTCCCTTCACGCTCTTCAACAGGTAGCTGCAATTCCTCACCTTCTCCTAAGGGTGCAAATATTTGACTCACCATCTCTGGTGTGACCTCCTCCAGAGAAGGTGGATCCCACTATTTTGGACAAGAGAGACAAATAAAAAAGATCAGGTGGCATGCCTGACACCGGAATCATTTATGGCACATGATTTAAGCCACTGGACATCATGATGATCCCATCAACCATACATAGTGTCTGACAAGGGACTGCAACTGATTTGAGGCAAATGATGTCTTATCTTTTCACAGACAACAAAGCAAGATAGGTGTACCTTAGGGGTGTTGTCCTTGTCCACTAAAACTGCTCGACAACCCTGCAGGAATTTTGACAAACATGATCATCAGATTTTCCATCTTCCTCACTGTTGGAACTAACCAATGATGGCAAGTGGGTAATAAAAAGAGAAGAAATTTACAAGTACCTCATAAAAATCTGTGGAGACTTCTGCATTTACTGCATTCACACTAACCCGGTACTCATGCTCCAAGCATTGATGAAGAGACTGTTGTCTGCCTTCCCGTATCTGATATGTCAGCAAATCAACATGTAAGATCAAGCACTCTTAATGGCTAAAGCTACTGAGGAAATCATTGATCATATATCATCATATGTAAATATGAAGTTCTCCATACTTATGATTTAACTCAACCTGAATAGAACTGAGAAATGACCCAATACTAAGGTTATAGAAATTTCATAAATGGAAAAAAATGAGCATTTAGAAAAAAGATGAAACCAACCCAAAAGAGGAAACTGAGGATCAGTTTGAACAACACTGACAGTCACATGTTCAGAGACCTTCAATAGCAATATGTTTGGTAGTGACCAGCTACCAACCCCACTAATTTCATCAGCTCATGGCAGTGGGTACAGGTCAATGCCATACATTAACCAATGAATTGACTTTCTGCCACAAGACTAGCAGTAATGAGGAGACTCAACAATGATGCTAGCTAACTCAACAAAATCTAAAAGATTTTTAAAAACAAAGGAAATCAAGAAGAAAGAATACAAAAAGAAAAAGAACAAGAAAAACCTGTCTAAGAAAAGAGGGAAAAAGAGAAACAAGATGGAGAACTTCAAGAGAAAATTCACTGATTATCTGAAAATGACAAAAGGCTCTTGATCTGGCCATGTTTCCTTTGCATCCACATTTTCAAGGTATCAAGGGATCATTCCAGCTACACACCACCTGCCATGCTTTTAAACTGCAGCAGTCAATAACCACTAAGGGAGAACTTACAGATCTCAAAGTAACTTTTAGGCTGATAGGAGACATCTTCTTCAAGGAGTTCAGAGTGTTCTCATACCACTCATCAGCTGACTGTTGTGCTTCAGCCTCCTGCATGCAAGGAAATTTATGACAAAAGATCATTCAAGTCAGTGATTCATCATCCACCTTCAAACAAGCAATGTGAGATAAATGAGGTGTCCCTGCCCACAAATTAACAGTTCCCACAAACCTAATTATAACTTGAGAATCAAAGGAATAGAAACAGATGCACTTGGGGATGGAATACATAAATACTGGTCAACAAACAAACTTCATCAGAACTCACCAGCAAATATACATGAAGTTTACAGAAGTGGAAGCAAGCCAACTTCTTATCCATGTGTTCATGCAATCAAGTCAAGGCAAACAAACGACCGGTCTTGATAGGTAAATTAACTTACAACAGCATGCATGATCTCCTCCATGTTCTCCTTCTGAAAGCAACAGTCAATGGCCTCCCTCCTGTAACCCAAACATAAAACCAGCAAGATTTCACCAAAAGTCACTCTGGGTCTCCTGAGATTATTGCCACCAACTTCTGACCCAGTATGATTCCTGAGAGTTACAATTAAAAGTTCACAAGTTATTCTGGATCTGTCCAACTGTGCATGGTGTTAAACACAATCTGAGCTCAAAAAAAGAGCCCTTGTGGATAGAAGATATCCTGCAACATTTCATTAAAGGAAAATGGAGATGTACACATGCATCATCAGTACCAGTGCAAAGGGCTCTTTTCTCCAGGATAGACAACATCACAGAACTCATCAATAGCTGTTCCCACAGTCTCTGCATCTGAGGTGTTGAGAGACCCAAGACGCTCCTCCAAATCAGCCAGTCGCTGCCACCAGAAAACTTTGATGAGCTTAGGGAGTCACAAAAAGTAACCCACAAATGCTGAGAATACAATGAAAGAAGCCCACCTATCCAGCAAAACCGCAACAGATGCTCAAGAAAACCAAAAACCGTATGTGTACAATGTGCAGCTCTATCTCTCTGCAAACACTCACAAAGGCAGACAGTTCAACTATGGTAGTGGCACACCTGACTAGTAATCTGTAAGAATGAATCAATCACTGGCACTGTGAAGTGAAGTCAAACCTGGGATGGCACAAAGTGAGTAGCAAGGCCACACGAAAGCATTTCAGCTCCATTAAGTCGAGTCCCAGTGAGGCCTAGATACTCACCTGCATCACCCATGCAATTTAGACAGCCACACAGTTTGAGGGATGATGGACATGAAAATTGTTCTCAACAGTGACCCACATACATAAGAGAAAGTAAAAGATCCAATTTTCCAATATGGTCTGGTTTTCCAATTATGTAATTCTCAAGCCTGTGGGGACTGTAAATCCTCAACCATTTTGAGAAGGAACAACACCCAAACATTGTTGCTGAGTTTGAGGATGAAAGTTGCACAGGCTTATGACCTCACATGCTAGGCCTGCACACATCTTGCACACACAAATAGATTTCATGCAGCCTGGCTTCGAACACATCCCACATGGATAGATTTATTAGGAGAATGTGATCATACCCAAGTGCCCAGGTAGTCGTGATAGGAAGTATGAAGCCCCAACATCAGGATGAAGCCCAATAGCTGTCTCTGGCATGGCAAACAGCTGCTCCAAAATCCAGAGTTGACTGTCAGAAAGACTCCCTGACCCATAGTCCTCAACCAATTGCTTGCCTTCATCCAGCAACCTTATATCAGCCTTATATCACTGCTGCAACATGGTTTCAAACGTTTGATTGACATGCTCCAGCTCAGGCACTAACAAATAGCTGCATATTGTCTATTCAAGAGTGCAAAGGGAGAAAATGTACTGTATTTTCTGTGGCAACCCGAAACTTTCCATGAATGGAAATGCCATTACCCCCACCCATGACAATTCCATTCAACAAGGCAACCTGCCCATGACCAAACAACAAGAAACCAATTCACCCCCTATACCTTCAAATATGGGTTGCTAATATTCTCACAGTAATTCAAGCAGACAACAAGATGACCTTGGATGCAGCTTAGTCAATGTCAAACTTCATGACAGGTGTACTCACATGGATTTTCTTGTAAGTCCCCAGAATGTAATTAAGCAGATACTCCTTGGCAAAAAAGTCATTGGCCTCATTCTTCATCCCTGAATAGCAGAATGACCACAAACATGATTACTAAGCTCTGAAAGTAAAATCTGCACATTACTGGAAAAATAGCCATACACATAGCTACACGTGCTGCTCAACTACATTAGGAACTGGGTAACAACATCGTACCATAAGGTGCTCAGTGTTTCAAACTTATTGGAAATTTAGTAGCTTATATTTTCCACAAGTTGAACAAAACCAAAGGTGCACAAACTGCATAAATTGTCACACAATGTGACTCAAAATTTCAACACAGAAATTGCTACAGTAACAAACAGAAAAGTAAAATGAAATTATACTACGCCAGAAAAAAAAGAACTTTTCATAAGATCCACAGTAAATATCATCCATGGTTTTTTCTAGACATATATGTATGGCATCTGATCACTGATTTGAGTTTTCTAAAAGTTGGACAGATCTGCATGGAGAATGTCAACAATTTGACGAACCCAAAACTAGCTTGTCAACATTTGCATGTCTGAACAATTGAGCACCTTAGGTTATCATATGGGGTGTCCATTAATTAATCTCCAGAAGCAAGAGAGGATGCATACTGCCAACAACCAGGCTTGTTACTGATATGCATGTCTGTGCACACACTTCTGCAACTGTGGAAATATAACTGGAAGGACATGGACCCTGTCCATTCAACCAAGTCTTCACCCATTTCAAAGGATTGTAGATATTGAAACCCATATACCTGATTTTCCCAAATGATAAACTGTTGCCACATCACCACCTGCACAGAAGCCTCGCCCAGCACCCTTTTCCACAACACAACTCAGTATTTCAGAACTTGTATATAAAAGTTCTCTTACTATTTAAATGATTTCAACAGATCCATAAAATGATTCTCATAACACACTCATCTTCAAGATCTAAGCTATAATATCCAAACAATCTCCACAATTGTCAGCTTCTCTGAATCTTGGACAAAGATTTAGGTTACCATCACATACTAGTGTGGCCTGTGCCATTGAGCACACAAAATAATATTGAATGAATTTTGAGAGGCCAAATGGCACACCTTCTTTAGATTAGGTATGACATCCAATTTTCATTAAAATAGATCATTTTATTTAATTTCCAATGGCAAAATTTCTCAAAATTCAATATCTCCCACACCTTATGTCTACAGATTACAAAATCAGCTCCAAGAAATCCCTCATCAATGGCTTTCCAACAATACCAAGAGTGCACCCTAATTTCCATGAATTTCTAGTTTTTATTTTATTGAGGTTTTTTGACAAAATTGTTCAATATTAAAAAATTCCCACACCTTCTGTCTAAACATTACAAAAACATCTTACTTCACCCTATTCATTGAGGGCTTTCAAACAATATTAAGAGCACAGCAGGGAGCACCGTGGTATGGAAAATCTCAACATGACAAACAAATGAAACAAACAATCTACCTTCCTTAATAGTAGGATTATGGTTAAAATGATCATATCAGGCCACTTTCTACCAAAAATTTCACATCAGTCATGAAACTGGTGCATGTGAGACCATGGCTGGCTAGTGAGTGTTGGGCTTTCCACATGAAGTTACAAAGGTGGAAGCAGGATATTACTGTGATAATCACCATGCGGACATGCCTGTCTTTCTCCCATTTCTCATATAACTCCCTCAATTTTTCCACCTGATTCACCAAGAAATGCACCTCACCATTTTCAAACTGTGCAGAGTGTCCTTCAAAGGCATACCGTTATATGCATCTTATTCTGGCAGACACACTTGCCAGTATTCTACAAGCAACATTCTTCATATTCCTTCTTGGAGTGTTTCTGTCATTTCTTCAAGCTACTTCAAGATCAGGTGAGAATTCAAATGAATAGATGCTAGTTAAAAAGTCGAAACCTAATGCAGGAGCATACCATTTTTGTAGTCAGCGCATTAAGCTTTTTGGGTCGGTTCAAGATGGCAACCTTTGCTGAAAATCCCTCCTCCACCAGAACCTGTACATCTCGGCCAGAAGCTAATAGAAGTTCACTAATTGCCCATTCAACTCGACATAAAAAATCTGAGTGTCCTAAGCTCAACCGGAGTTCGCTAAAAACAAGCTAAGACTCGATTACTGATGCATATGGACAGAATCGAGTCGTCAACAGCCTTCGTTATAGTACCGACCGCGGCCAGGAAAATAAGAGGGTCAGAAGCGCAGAGAGTACCTCGTCTTGAGATGGAGATGATGCTTTGCAACGGATAGCGGCCGCGAAGGAGCCAAAAGGAGCCATCCTCAAGTGAGGAACACCGCCAACTCCGCAGGTCCGCAATCCAGTCAGGCCACGCAACTTCATGATGCCAATGGCGAAGCCCAGTTTAGGGTTTGAAAACTCGTGAAGCATGCACTTTTCCTGTTTGTCTCGCGAAGGAAGAGCGGCAACCTCTTTTTCGCATTGTTGACCTAATTCTTAGTCTTTACCCCCCCTCGCTTTCGCCACCCGACTTCTCGTGTTTCTCTTTCTAGACTAGGCCAAAACAAAATGGTGGTCTTCAGCAGTAAAGGGTATAAACTAGATAAAATAGAGACCAAAAGATACAAACAAAACCTCATCCATTCGAAGTCAAGCACTTGCATGTGGTTGGATCTCATATCGTGTTTTCATTTTTGTCACAGTTTACTTTTCTGCTACCATTAACTTGAACTTTGCAATGCTTCACACTACCATTGATGATCAATTGACATAAGGTCAAAATAATAATATATTACATTTTTATTTAAATAAATTATTTAAAAGATGATTACTTGCCATGCATTGAAAATTCAAAATCATATAGATTTTTCATAAAATCATTTTCCCTTCCCTCAATTTTAGAAGATAAATTTAATTTTCACCTACTAAAACATTTACATTTATGGGACCCAGTATGCCTTTTTTTTGGGTTTTTTTTTGTTGCCTTCAAAAAAAAAAGTCTTTCCAATGTTTCCCGATGTTTTTTTTATCATGCTTTCCAGCAACCCCTAATATTTGAAGTCTTAAATATAATAAATTTAACCCTAATGCTTACAATGTCCATTATGTATTTCTTTGTGCCCTTCCAATTGGTGATTAGACATTAAGGTGGACCAATTTAGGCAAATGTGTAATCCTTAAACTGTCAAAACCTTGTTGGGGGAACAATTTAATTTGAATTTCTTGGTTTCCCACCTACCCGCATGGTGCTTTTAGAGGTGACAACTAATTTACCATGAGGTCATTATATTGTTGACATGTACAATTATGTCAAAGATCCTATTTTTAATGTGATCATACATCGTAGAAATGTTAGTAGTTCATTTTTTTGGTTTTCTACGTGGTTACCATGATGTATGGTGGTACACCATTCACAAGTTGGTTGCAGTGACATTAACAAGAAGATGTTGTCAACGAGTATTTAACACAACAACGACAACAAGAGAGTGAAAAAAGTAAATAATAGCCTTAGTCTTAGCAATTGAAGTTTTATAGAAGCTGTATATTTGTTGAGGTCCAAAGTTGCCACGACTTGTCAAAAGCCATTGTTTCAGTTGAAAAGAGTTTGCAAACAAGTATGACTTGTCCATATCTAGAAGGGTGGAGAATCTTTGGATGATTATCCATCAGAAGCCAAGTACATTTTGTCTTCTAGGATTATTACATTAAGGTTCGTTAAAAGATTTGTTTATGAATTGAAAAGAACCAATATGAATTATATGACATTTGTTGAATGGACAAATGGAGAATAAGTATTGGCATCAAAAGCTCATGAAAGGTTTTATTGTAGTTGATGATGATCACATGGATGTTGATGACAAAGTTAATTTTTACAACAATGATAGAGACTTGCTTGATGCAATTGACCTATCTATAATGTTTCATGCGCATTTATATGTGTATTTTAAGTTTTCCCAAACGTTGTTTGCAACCTCAAAGGAAGTGCAACAAACTCATAAGAAAGGTAAAAATGACATTGTTTTAACCAATGTCAAAGTTAGTTCTCAAATGGAGGATGAAAGAAATCAGCTTGGATTAGAAGAAAGACAACTTGAATTTCTTCTTTTGGAGTTGGAAAGAGAACAAGCTCTTGGACCCAACCCCCATGTTTCTATGGGTGGGAACATTTTCACCCATGCTTAGATTTCCATGGGTGAAAATGTTAAAACCCTCATTAATCATGTGGTTATTCAAAGAGGAATTAATAAATTACTTAAAGTTTGAAGTTGTAGCAAGTGAAACAAAGTATGTAAAGGTGCATAAATTGTTAAATGAGGTTGTTGGCAACATGTCTGCATTGGAGGATCAAGTAATGGTTTGTAAGAGGCGTGACAATGTGATTAAGGATTTGATTGGCAAATTTCAAAGGGGATGTGATACTCAAAGGAACTTGGTGCCACAACCTTTCTTTCCATTCAAAAGTCTTAATCTAATACCAAAAACTTGGATTGTTTTAGAAAAGTGCGTTTTTTGCAGTTTAAGGTTTGTTTATATTTGGGAAGTTTGTCTTACTTCTTACAAACATGCATATCATGAATGGTGTGCATTATATTTCTTTGGATTTCCCACTAAATGTGTTCAACAAGGATGTGGGGAGGAAATGCATGATTCATGATGGACTTTAATGGGTCAAAAAAAATGAGTTCCTTTGATTCATAGTGGCCAAGGAAGTAATAACTCGCCTAGGGCACAACAACCTTGAGTGCATCATAAAAGTATTATAAGTTTGAATTTTTTCTCACATGTTCATTGAATTTTCCTTTGAATGGAATGTTTGGTAACTTGATTTTGCTTTGATGTGCATGAAACTATGGAGTCCATCTACAATCCAATGAGAATTACATGTAGCCCTAGAATGACATTCCATTGAAACTTACCATTTAGATTCATCTTAGGGTTTGTGTGGGCTGAATTTTTTTAAACATATTGGAACTCTAAGAAGTCATCAATTTTAGATGTGTAATCCATATCACAATATGCTAGAAATAGCAATTTAGACAACAACCTATGTACATCCTGTTGTCCTCAATGTGTCCATCAAATGTTTAGGTGTATATGATATTTTCATTTATGTGTTGATCAAAGCCTAGGTGTACATAATATTTTCCTCAATGTGTCCATCAAAGCTTAGGTGTACATAATGTTTTCCTTAATGTGTCCATCAAGGGTCTTTTAATGGATCGAAATTAGTACAATTCCATATTTTGTCCATCAAAACTCCATCAAGTTTCAACATAAGTAGAAATTGTTTGTTGCTAGTATTCATCAATGGTGGTTTTACATTTATAGTCCTCACATTTTTTTGTTTTTCGTACATACTCCACTTGTAGTATGTATTGTCCAAAAATAGTCAATCTTTGGTCATAATTGCCCATGTCTTACACTAATAGTCCACTATAATAGTTTTAGCACACAATTTCAATGTTAAACATTTGTTCATTCAAAAATCCATAAATAGGATTAGTTTGTAGTTTAGATGTATGATGTATTTTATTGACTATCATGGTAGAATCTAAGTAATTTGACATCCATGGTTTGACTATAGAGTATGTACCAAAAAGATCATTTGTTTTTGTTTCAACTAGTCATCATGGGCATACATGGGCACCACTTTCAAACATTAACCATGTTGAAAGCCCAAATGTGCGGATCTTTTATGTGCAAGATCATTAGATGCAAGTTATTATGAATCTTGAAGTCACTAATCCTTGCAAAAAAGGTATTGATGTGCTAATTACTAAAGGTAGCAAACATGTTGTGGAAGGGAGCAAACATGTCAAAAAAAGACATTTGAAAGGAATTGGTGCTACCTAAAAGCTTGAATAATATGAAAATGGGTAAGAATGTACTAGCTGTAAATGATGGTGTGGATGGATTCATGGTTACAATTGGACAAAGTTGATGATGGGGAACCATAAAGTGATAATGGTGTTGCATGTTGAACCTAGTGGAAATGTAAGGCAGTCAACTAAAGATGCCTTACAAGTTGATAATTTGGCCAAAAAAATGTCACTGGGCATAAAAAAAAGTTCATTTCTCCTAAGAAAGGGGTGTTTGCACACTATGGTGACCTTATATATATGGATGTCACAATGGTAATTTTTCTTGTATTTATTAAATATAAGAAAATAAATAAAATAAAATTCATTGAAATAATAAAAAAATGATTCACTTTTCTAAAACTATCATAATCAACCTTCCAAGAATGAAAAAATCAAATCAAAATCATGAATAGCCAATAAGTAATGGACTTTTGAATTTTGCGCACATTTTTTGTCACACCTACAAAAGTAATGGATATGTATTTTTATTTTACATGTGTTAGTCTTAATGTGTTTGAAACTTTGGGATATTGGATGAATTATGTTTTAATAAATAAAGATCCATTGAATGAATGGAATGTGATTTTAATTTATTATGTTATGGACATAATAAATCCCAAAGATTGTAATGATTTTAAAAGCCCTTTTAAGCATTTAAAAACAATAATTTTGTGTTTTTTTAATATGTATTATAACATTATAATTTGAAATTGGAAATGGAAAAAAAAACTACTCTCAATATCATCTAAATATTCATATTTTAAGCTAGTTTTCAACTACAATAAAAAAGGACTTTGAAAAGGGACTTTAATCCGCCAAAATTAAGACACCTTAGTGTGCTTTCACCCAAAGGGGCAAAAAAGCCTACAATTCTAAGAAGTGGACATATATCCAATATTGTGACAAATACCCATTCATTTAATCAACTTGTTACTCATTCAAAAAAACATTTGAAGTAATCCTCCTTTTGTGTTTTCTACAAATGCCTTTGTGTGGTAGCTTCGGGTAGCTTTCTTACTTTTTCCATGCTCAAAATTCACTTTTAATGTCTATTGTTAATTGGTTGACTTCCCATTCTCTAATTCTATTATTGATTGATTTGGAAAACCTTGTGGAACATACTTGATTACAACCTTGGACTAATTTTTTCTAGCTTTTATAATTATGAATTTTGAACATTTTGAAGAATTGCACGATATTGGTTCATGAAAGCTTACATATATATAGGTGATCATAATTAAATACTCATGAAATGCTAGTCTTTGAGTACTTTCTTCCTTATGTAGGTAGTAGAGATACAAGTAAAAGGGTGATTGAAAGCTTAAAAGAGTTCTAGTGGAATTTTTTCAAATGACCTAAATACAATATGAATCTGGGTGTAAGCAAGATAAAGTGAACAACTTGATTACCTTGTCCAAATTGGAATAAGTAGATTTTAAATAACAACAAAATTCGTTATAAAATTGTGGAACATTAAAAAATTTCATTTCAATGATTAAATATACTATATGTTTACACCAATGTGCATTTATTTTCATATTTCAAGTTGTAAAAGTAGGTTTTAAATAGGTTTTTCAAAATACTAGTTTTTGACATTTATTTTTCACTATGAGCTTTTGGTTTCAAATAGGTGTCAAGTAGGTTATTACAAAAAAGAAATAGACTTTTTTTATGACTTATTAAAACCTATGTTGATCTTCATTTCCTAACTTATTACATATCAATTTCATTCATTTTCAATCGATTTCAAATGTATTTTTTATCTACTTTTTAAATTGATTTAAAAAAAATTTATTATAAACTTAATAGAGCAAACTAGAGCTACTTGACACATTATTTCACCTAATTTAATGCTACTTTATGGTAGTTATACGAACAACATACGATTGAAATGGAAACATTTTTTTTTTTTGTTAACTTTATCTTGCTTTGACCCATCTATTAGTTGTCAAAGCATAAGTCCATAATTTTTTGGTTATGTGTTTGGATTAGGTAAGTTAACATGTTATGATTATGTTCCCTTTAACAAGACATAAAATTTAGTGTAGCACCATGATTCACATTACTAAGTTCTTCAATGATGTCTTGGTTTTAGATTATGGACATATATGTTGGACATTAATATCAAAGCACTTGTAAAGTGCCATGTTTAGTTCAATTTATGTTAATCAAGATTGTGCCCTTGAGCTATTGAGGTCAATTTATGTTAATGAATTCAATTTATACTTCTTGGGACTATGCCACTATCTTTAATTTATCTTTAAAAATGTGCCAAATTGAATTCAATTCACTACTAGAAATTTGGCATTTTGCAACTGTCTTATGCAATTGGTTTCCAGTTGCATGCGACACATGCAATTGGAAATTCGCCCAGTTGCGAACGACAAGTTGCATGAAATTTGTAGTTGCATCCGACAGTACATATATGACAAGTATATACGGTTGGGTTATACGGTTTCATCCACCCATACTCTATATTAGTAGTTGAAAGTGCGACTGCATGCAAACTATAGGGGTTGCATTCACACTGCATTACATGTTAATTAGCTAACCCAATTGTACGCAAACATGTGTACTTCTATTTTGTAATTAAATATTTAGTTTTAAGAATTACTTTGATTAATCTAAACCGTCCAAGTCGTAACCATTGGGGTGCAGACACATGTTGGGTTTAAGGCTTGGTCAACCATGCCATGTCATTGTACACGTGGCACAGATTAGGGTTAGGGTTATAGGGTTTAATTATCAGGATCATGCCATGTGGCAACCTAGTGACCGCACAATGTAGTTACAAATGCAACTAATATTTTGAGAGTTTGAATCGCCATGTGTCACATGGTCCCACTGTTAGGGTTAGGGTTAGGGTTTAGGGTTTTCATCTGCTTTGTTCAATGTGCTATCTAGAATTGCCAAGAGTG
>Ga0209208_10001572_pt1 | contig 32355 bp, 21 predicted proteins | sample S1TSphfallax_3_FD_187694 | JGI IMG/M metagenome (GOLD analysis project Ga0209208, IMG submission 187694) | Host-associated microbial communities from peat moss isolated from Minnesota, USA - S1T2_Fd - Sphagnum fallax MG (SPAdes) (version 2) | ecosystem: Host-associated > Plants > Peat moss >...
ACACTAGTAGGGTAGTGCAAGGTGGATGTAGGAGGATGTGTAGCATCCATCCACCTTGGTAACTCAGTTGTCCATCACTTTTATCCCATCTGCTTTGGCAAATGTTATTCTCCTTTCACCCATATACATGGGCCAAAGCAAGGAACTCTATACTTCAAAATAGAACCTTCGATTTTGGAGAGGCTTCATAGTTTTTTGTTTTTTTGAGTGATAGACCAATCAAATTGCCTAATTTCCAAAAACCGAAATTGAACTTAGAAGCACCTCATCTAATTAATACAAAGCACAATAGGTATGATATTAGGGGTATGGGTCCATGGGACTTCACAATTAAATTAGGGGTGTAACTTCTTAATGGTGGCTCGTTCTTGAAATGAGCACTTGCCCAAGGTGGAGTCAAGTGATGCTTATTTTGCAAACACCCAGAATGCCATGCTCAACATAAAGCATCGGGCAGATGTTTATTTTTTATTTTTCTCCTATGATAGGCAGTGGGTATTCACTGGGTATGAAAAATATGGAAAGCAAATTGCCCATTGGATTTTTGCTTTTCAAAACACCCGGCCATTAGCTGAGGAGAAATTTCATTGGATAAGGTGCCCTCCAAATACATTAGAAATTTTCTGCAAGTGATTTCATAAGGATGGAAGAGGATTGCATCCTATGGCTATGATCACTGTAACTTGTGTCATTGGACCAAGTGTGAACTGGTTATTCAAGAAATTTTTCTTTCCAAAAGCATTTTTTTAATTTAATTAAATTCTCAATGAAAAACATTACTCAAAATTCAATATCTCCTACCTTAGGTCTAAAAAATTTCAAATTATTTTCATCAAATCCCACTCATTAAGGGGTTTTGAAAATATCAAGAGCGTGCCCAAATTCTTTTATAATGTTTACTTTTGATTTAAATAAATTTTCAGTGAATCTTTTGGTTCAATATTCAACAACTTTTTCATTGTAAGTCAAAACATTATGAAACCAACTTGGTGTACCCCAACCACTTGGTGGATGGTGACCATGTGCAGAAGGGGTGCTGCTGGTCGTCGCTTTCCTTCGCTTTGCACAAAGCAAAGGGACGTGCAGCGCGTGAGGCAAAACTATCGGTAAGGTAGTGAAGGCACGAATCCCAAGGGCACGATGGATGGATGGATGGATGGATGGATGATATATATGTGGACAGAAAACAGTTCCTCATTGCTATTAACTCTGACCAGGGTGGTGTGGTGGTTCGATAGCCATCCACACTGACGTGGGTCAGGGTGAACCAGCGCCCACACTATTACCTTAACCTTTTTGACTGAGGCCTCTTTAAGTGGCCATATTAAGCCAAAACAATGTTAGATTTGGACTCAGAGACCCTGATTTAGCCTACATCTCATGGGATATTTGTAATATTTAGAAAGCAATTTACATGTATTTTGGGGTTTTTAGTTTTTACCATGGTACCAGTGTGGGTGGCTGGTTCACGTTAGGCCACTGATGTATACCTACTAAAGGAGTTGGGCGGTTATTAGATATATGGCACCAGATACTTGAAGGTTCTTGAGTCAGTTCTTAAATGTTGTATAACCTCGGTTCTCTAGAAAAATTCCTTAAAAAAACTGGTTCCAGTTTTTTGATATCAGAAATTTGGAGTATTTTCCCAAAACATTAGCAAAATTAGTGGAATTCACTTAGGAACAATAAAGTTCTCAAAACTTTCCCAATTCTTTGGTTGAAAAACCACAACAATTGTAGAAGAAAAAAACACAAAACGACCAGCTCACAAAGTTTGATGGGGGAAGTATAACATCCTGACTCACCCAAGGTGAAGCCAAATGGTGCTTATTTTGGGAATACAAAAATATGACACAATTATGTTACAGAAAGCTACCATGCTTGAAGGTAAAGAAAATTACACTTGTGTAAGCCTCATTGAATCCAACATTTTTTCTTATCAAGATGTTTCAAGGGAAGTAGTAATGGGAATACAAATACTAACACACACATTGGCCATAATTTAGACAATTTTTCAAATTGGACTATATGATTGAAAATAGCTGACATGAAGGCTACAACATAATTTCCTTGTCGATCCATCAAAGTCTAAAGACAATTAAACTAAGTTGTAGAGTTCTATAGGTTTTTTTTGTTCAGAAGACCTAATTTAGTCAAAGAGTTTGAAACCATTGAACAGTAATCTTTCCCTGACATTATGGGCAACATATATGTACAAATGTTGTTCTTTGAAATACAATAAAAAAAATTATTTTGTTCCCAAATTTTGAGAGTTTGTGATTGTGGATTAATTTTGCAGCCTCTAGTATTTGAATAAATAGATGAATATGATTTTAGTCATAATCAACATAATCTGTCATCTTATCTGCATAATCTTCTCTTCCCTTGTGGAAGTTTATGATCCATAAGTTGCAAAAATTTCCCAAGAGAAGACAAATATGTGACAAAATGAACATGCTATGTGGCACATCAACAACTAAGGCTGTAAGGCATCGCATTCTACTTTTTAACAAGAATGAATCATTCCCCAAATCCATTAATGTATTACATAATGGTCAAGCTACTGCCTATTCTGTTAGCAAAATAGGCAATAGTGAGACCATTGCTTAGGTGAATGATTATGAACCGGAATGTCAATTTTTGAAATGGACAGCTGACAATTATGCTAAATTATAGATCTTGGAAAGGACAGCTGACCATCATGTTTAATTATAGACATAGAAAAGGAGAGGTGATAAATTCAAGAAGTAAAGTCTCCTTGGATGAGAAATTTCTGCCATTTAAGACGTCTGTAATGTGACAGAATCTAATTCCTGACATCAAAATCGTTTTACACACCGATGAACACGTCACTCTAGGGGCACATTCTGCCTACTTACAAAGGCAAAGGAGGTGAACCGAAGAGGTCAAGCCTAATGATAAACTAGGAGGCAGTAGAATGTACCCCAGAAGGCGCATTCCGTAATGGAAAGAACTGTAGGTAGGGCATAAATTAGCAGAAGTAAGTCGTAGACTGGAGTAGGTAGGTTGTAAAGTTAAGGTAGGTAGATAGGTACCTAGGTATGTAAGAATTGACAGAATCGGTACTGATGGCTGATTCTGCCACTCAATAGGACGCCAAAAAAGTCAAGTGAGATACTCGTTCACTTACCGCTGGTTTTACATCACGCGCTTTGCTTTGCAAATCGCACGCGCTACGACGACCTCGGCGGACCTCGGCGTTCTGTGAAGAGATGGAGGAGGAGGGTGTTTGGCATGGTAGCTTTTTCCCTGAACTTCTTGGCGGATTAGCGCAAGAACATGGTCCAGTTTTGATGTGGCATTCGAATGTGGCAAAAGAGAGGAATTGCAGGAGGCCGGGATCAATTGAAACGGCTCTCTGTAGCTCAAGAAATGCAGCAAGGCCGCGTTGCGAGCAAGATGGGCAGCTGCAGTGGTATAGGGAGTGGCATCGAGGGGGCATCTCCGAGTCCGATCCCAAGAGCTGACTGAAGTCATTAGGTGAGCTCATTGCAGAAGCGAACGAGCTGGCGTCTGGACCCATGAGTGTAAAGTGCCACTAGAGACCGGGTATGTAATATGCTGTTGTATGGAGCAAAGCTGCTAGACCATCTACGCAGTGGAGCTTGTGTTTGTTCGACTGCCATTGAATAGCTTTTTGCATGTACACAAGCTCTAAGTACGTATAGGAAACCCTAATTTCCCAATCCTGTTGGTTTCAGCAAATCGTACTTCCCAAGTTTTCCTCGAAGGAATTGATTGGTTTGCCATCAGGAAGACAGGGCTTGCTGCGAATCATGAACTATCAACTGGGATGGTTTTCAGAAGGGCAAGGGAAGATACAGTTAACCATCTGAAACACTTGAGAAATTCATCAATTTCACAAAGATGTTGACCTCAAGGTCCCACCCAGCTTAAAACTCTATCAACAATCAGAGCCTCAGTTGTGTGTATCCTATAGTCTTCCAGATCTGTGCATATTATTAGTTTGCATGATCTCTTGCAACTGTGGGAAATCCTACTACAAGTTTGTGCTGTTGGCTTCTTCCCGGGCATATCCATTGACTAAGAACTTTTTACTGGCCTCAAGATGTAGATGAGTGGTGACAGAGAAACACACAATCAAACCCCTAACCAGAACAAGGCCTTCTTTCCAATTTGTTGCCAATATTGTGAACTACAAAATTGAGGTCTATGGATCACCGACAGAAAGGACTTGATCTTCAAGATGTTGAATCCTGCAACTCACCACTGCCATGGTTTGGCAAAATTTTGATGGGCATTGGGTGTGGAGTAACCGATTGTCTGGAATGATGTGATGTAGGGTTTGCTCAAAAGGATGGCAACCTATGAGATAAGCTTGTGCATTGACATCCCACAAGAAGAATCATTCTTGGAGAGAAATGAGTGAAATTGGCTCTGTGAATGTGTATGTGGAAAGTGAATCTCTCTCATGTCCTTTTGAGATCAAGTTTGATGAAATTCCCTGACTGCATAAGTCATGTTATTTCAAATTGCACATTGAAGATCCACATTGAAATTTGAGGCCTTATCAATCTCACAGTAACCTCACATTGCATGCATACCTGTAAGTAGTTTTTTTTGTCATGCCTTTCAAAGTGGCTTACTAGATTGAAGACATTTCAGGATTCTGTGAAGGGTGGAACTTCCTGCAAGTTCATCTTGCTCTTTCTGTGTAGGTTTATCAATATTCAACTGTTTCTGTCTATGTGCACATGAATGTGATGGTTTATTATTGAAGTACCACTGTTTTTGTTGTGGTCAGATCTGACAGTTCAAGACGAGCAGCAAACACTAATATCTTCAGAGGTAGAAGCATTCTGGGACTCAGTGGTTCCAGGCATTTCCATTGAGGTCATCATAAATCCAAATTCCACTCTTGTAAAAATGAAATCTTATGCTGTTGGCAAATGGGTGTGTGGAGCTAGGTTTCTTCCCAACTCCCAAGTTCCAGCTTTCTTGAAGAGGGTCTTGCTTAGATGGTTGTAACTTGGAAGGAACTTGGACTGGGTCTGCTTTATGGAGCTTGGCTTTCAGTTGAAAAGCACAGAGCTCTGCATGACAGTATTTGAGATACAGTTGACCCCTCATCCACTTTGGAATTATGTGAAGCTGGAAGGAGTTCACAACAGGTGACTCAAGGGTTTCAATTGGAGATGAAAGATGGCATGTTGGAATGCACAAATTGGTCAGGATCTTGTTTTTTGGTTTTCCAAGGGTAGGAGGTTGAGTACTATTGGTACTCGATCCTTGCCCTGTGAGTCAGCTTTGTGCTGTTTCTTCTCACTTAAAATTCTCTTGCTTTTTGCATTTCAATATGCATGGAAGTTTGATGGTGAAATGCCCTGCAGTACCTGATTGTTGTACCTGGCTTCAATTGGGTAAGATGCAATGAGCTCTGAATTGCACCCAGGGTTGAATGTCCTCTGAGTATGATGTAAAGGATCCAGCCTTTTGCAGTAGACTTCAGTTTCTCAGCAAGCCATCACTGCCAGGAGCCTGGACAACCAGATGACATCCCACAAAGTCAAGAGCGAATGGAGCTTTGTTGCGCATGTCCAGATGATGCACATCTGTTGCTAACTTCCAAGCATTCATTGTGGTCAATTGCATATAAGTTACTGTTAACATTGACCCTTTTCCTGATGTTTGATGAACTTCCTCTAGACAAGCTGGTACCCCATTCCCCTCCAAGGAAACATGAGGTGGAAAACTAATACTTGCAAATAGCTTTTCTATTTACTAACAGGTGTGTCCCGCAGGAATGGTGAAAGTGCTCAGAACAGAAAACTATTGTGGAGTCTAGATGTGGGCCTTGAGGCATTCAGTGAGATGGGATTTCCTTTACAAACAAGCATACACATCTCCAGGAATCTATCAGATTGAACAAGTGAACTTCAATTCATATCCTAAACTATAAACCCGATGTGAATTAGTTTTAGGCAATTGGCTTTTTGCAGGTTCGTTCAGAACTCTTCATGTGGAATGTAACTCAGCCCGGACATGGAAATGGGGCTGGGATATTCAAGGGAGAGGAACCATCGCAATCCTTGCAATGGTGAATGTGGAGTGTGCAAACGTCTTGAATATAAATTGCAAGATGGGATTGCTGCAGCTACAGAGAAAAATTATTCATGTGAGTAGACCATTCATTGAGCTGATCCCAACAAATTGATTTCCATCAGATGTTGCTGTGCAAAGAATTTCAACTGGTTGGCTAGAACAGGACTCCATACAGTTTGCCTAGTTTTGACACAAAATTGCTATTTGTGGTTTGCTGAGACTCTGCTCACAGGAAAACATGACATAGACTTCAAGTTTTGAGTATGCAGTTAAAAGATTGCCAGAAAAGTAGAGAATTTGAAAGACCATTTGCTAGCTCATAAAGAACATAACTTCTGCAAATATGATTGAAGTTTTATCCATGAAAATTTGTGTCCTGTGTCCAGAGCTTGTTTAACAGAAAATCCTTACTTGTACAACAGAAAAACTTGTACTCAAATAAGGTCTGCAGATTAAGCAGCTGCAGCACAATTAAGCAAAATCTGAGAACAGTCATGAGAACACATCATCTACAGACCATGGCTGAAAGTTGTAGCAAATCATGACTGGTTCCAGCCATCTTCAGAGAGTCTCTGAAGATGCACAAGGATTTTGCCAAGCTGCAGCTACTTGCTCCTGCCATTTCTGGTGCCTCCACCTCGTGTAGAATTTGGGTTGTTAGGGTCCTGAGAATTTGGGTAGTTAGGACCCTGTGGTTTTGGAGGTTGTTTGATCTTTGATGGCCCAATATCACCAAAAGAAATGAAGTTGTCCTGCGGGCTAGTGCTACCAGCAGCTGCCGAAACGCCCACCTGCTTCACCATCTGATGCAGGTTCTTCATCTGATCTTTGACACAAGACATACTGAGATTTTATGGGGATCAAGTGGAGCTGAAGCTGTTGATGATCCCAGTGACTTCGGAGACTTCTCCCTTCTGGATTTGCAATCATGCACATCAGAGAAAACAAGAAGTAAGTAGCCTGACCCTTCTTCACAAAGACAGTGGGTTCCTGTCAAAAACCAAAGAAGAACAGCAAGCCCCTTTTCATCCTAACATTGCAAAATCACGAAACAGAAGGCACTGCAAGTATAAAGAAACAAGGCCCTATGTTGGTCGCTTTCCATTAGGCTGCTGTTATCACATCACACTGTGTGTAACAACAGTTGCAAGTAGGACAGAAGAAGAAGGACGTAACATGTAATCACCTGCACTTTCCGATAGACGTCGATGCGGGGTCGGAGTAGCACCACCCAACTGGATCGGTCTTGTGTGCAAATCTTTCTTGGTCGCCAAGCTAACAACTACAAGCAAACTTATATTCTCTATGCTTGATAAGCTCGAATTGTGAACTGATTTGCGAAGACGGAGAGCAGATTGATAGCAATGCGAGAGGGGGCTTGAGTTTGAGAAGCCCGCATTGATGTGAATTATTTATGATATGTGAGTACAGCGATGGCTGTAAACCTGTGGACAAACTTGGAGGACACACCAAGGTAGAAGAGACGGCGGAGTCTTTTCCGACTATGTGGTGGCAATGAAGGCCGGCAACACACATGAATCCGGCGGGATCCGGCCGACTGTGCTGATGAGAAGTCTCTTGTGAACTCCATTGCAACCGATACAAGGGGGCGGCGCCCAGCCTCGCAGTTCACCACTGCCGTGTCGTCTACCCATGGGCGCAAAACCGCCAGACGTAAATTCCAGACCTGGCAGAGCTGTCACTAAATTAGTTGTGTCTGTATCATGTCTGTATTATGTAACAGCATTGAAACAGGGCAAAGAAATCACATCCTTGCAGCTTCCTGTAGCGGCCGGTAGCAATTAGGGTCTCTTTCCGTTAGGCTGCTGTTATCAATTGTTACAGACAGATTATGATGTGATCACAACAGTCTGTAAGGGTGTAGTGAATACAGACTGTTGAGAATCATGTTTGGAATTCTAGGAACACATGTACTCATGAAAAAAAGGGCAGATGTCATTTTGTAGTGAGTCACAGGTTGACTCTCAGCTCTTGCAATTGACCCAATGTTGGACTGGTAGAGATGTGAGATGACTGTGATCACAGTTACAAGAAAAAACATAATGGAGAGTTGTGAGATCTCAGAGAATCTGTGATGAATCTGTGATCAGAGGAGCCAGAGGAGCGTAATGGAAAGATATCCAAATCGATGCAGACGGAAGTGGAAAAGAGTTGCGATGAGTTGTGGCGCAGTAGTAGTTTCTATCCATCCTCAAGCTATTACTTGCCGCACACACTATCGCTCATGGAAAACCCCCAAATTAGCCCTTCGCACATGCTCGGTGCTTGATAATAAACTACAAAACTATTACACGCAAAGTCGTCTTCAAATCTGCAACACACGAAGGTGGATAGAAATTGGACTGCAACTCTCCCGAAACTGCCAGGAATCTTTCTAGCACTTGCATTCAGACTTTTTCTTTGACTCCCATTTTCAGGCAATGGGAAATTTTTCATTCGGGCAAGATCGAAATATTTTTTGTGTGAGAGTGGGCCAGAGGTGTGCATTCCAGTGTGGGTATGAGGGCGGTTCTTAGGGTTGATAACCGTGGTTCTCAAAAAATGAAATACCTGGTTCTGATATATATCAGCCGACATAATTTATTTTTAGAAAAGTTCAAGTAATCAGAATTGGCAGATCTTTCATTCTGACTGTTTTTTCAAATACCTCGAACAGATATTTATTTTAAAAATTAAAGAATCCCCCACACTGGTGTATTCCATGGCGTAAAAGGAACATTAGGTGTGTATAAAATAGCAGCAGAGACACATAGGTAGGTATGAAATGGCAGAATCAGCATTGACATAGGTTGGAAATGACTGAATCAGCCACCACTGCCAATTCCCTGCCTTAAAATCCTAAAGAATAGCTACATATGGTCCTTTTTGTACTGGGCTTGGCAAATGAAGGCTTTTTACCTGGCAGAATTGGCCAGTTTTTTGTAGGCTAATGGAATGCTCTAAAAGCTAGGGGGAATATCTGCAGAATTGGAACTGCTGCAAAAAAATTTGGCCTTCCAGTTAGAAACCAAGGGGAGCCTGAATAGGCCTCCTCTGCTTGTAATGTACTGTGGAACAAGCCTGATAGGGCCCATTCCACCTAGGAACTTGTGGAACCTGGTACAGTGAGATACATTCCATTAGTTGGTAACGGGTTCTACAAGGGCCTATTCCAGATCATAACTGGTGTTCCCCATCATTGATTCAAATCACAGGTAGACCTGGCATGGCCAGTTCAATGGAATCAGCAGATTGACCACCTGTCCTAATTTAAACAATGATGCTTAAAGTAACAATCAATCTTTTGGATCAGCTTGGATCTTGACAATAGGATTATCTACCCCATTCCCTAAACTGATGGGAAGCAAATTTTCTTGGAGTTTCATACAACAGTTGCAAAAGAGAGGTACACTACTGTACATAAAACATTGTGCCCATTCGTGCACCATCACAGTTCATGTCCCATTCAGGAAGATTCAATACCTATTGAACATGGTGCTCATGCACATATTCTGGGGTCAGTGTACCAACAATAAAGGTCTACCTAGCATACCTTGACTTTAGGAACTAAATCACATAGCACTATCAGGACTGCGAGAATTGATACAATTCATTCAACTGTTTAAGCATGGTAAATATAAAGAAGTACCCTAGCATTATTTCTAAGTCGCAAAACAACTCCAAATTATTAGTATGGATAACTTGTGTGGGGACAAGGTAAGTAAACCTTACTTTCCATTTTATTCTTATTGTGTAATAAATTCAGCAAATTTGGATGTTTCTCAAAATCCATTGACCCCCTCTTTCCACAACGTCAGCCCATTCAAGAAAATCAAAGGTTCTCTTTTAAGCATGAGAAAAGTATACATACAAATTTTGTAGCATACTTTCAATCTTTCCCACAATGCCCAATTTAGAAAAGGTTTGAACCATCAAATTGCTGTGATAGTTCATACAATGTACATCAATCATGAATGGTGCATTTTGATCTTTCAACTGGACTATCACATTTGTTCTAATGTCCTTCACATCATTAGTTTCAAAAGTGATTAGTTTGGATATAATTGTTTTCGAAGTCAAATCGCTGAAAAAACACCATAGCATCCATTAAAATGCATTTCAAATCATCATAAATGGTCTCATCAACTTGTTTCAAGGATAATAACAAAGTAGTCCGCTACAAATTTTCAACCACATAAGCTTGTATGGAAACCTAAGACTACTAATTAGCAATTATGATTTCATTGTAAGAGAAAAAAAAAACCCCCCCTAGCACCCTCAACCAAAGATTTAATTTTGTTGACAATCACATCATGCATGTTTAGACAATATGAATATAAGTACAACATCCATGTCTTGAAAATGGACAAAACATTTGTGTTTAGACAATATGAATAAATGTATAATATTTGTGTTTAAATAGCAGGAACCTAATATATAAAAATTGCATTACTACTATTTTGATTTTGTAACCAATGAAATTAGTGATGTTGCATCTTACTTGATGCACATTCCCATGTGCATACACCACTAATTCAACCCATGGAAGTTTTGCACTCCACACATTCTAAAACACCAAATCTTGTTCGCATTCTTTTCATTTCTTTAATATTTTTCAGATAAATTCACAAATCAATATCTAATATAGGTTCAAGAAAAGAGTTAATGTTTGAGGGTTGGTTGTTAATAGAGGATGTTACAACTATTGGTTGGTTCATTTGAAAAAATAAATAATGGAACTTGAAGTTTTAGGGAGGTTGCAAAGGTGCCATGTTTCATGAAAAAGAACTCAAAAAAAGAAGCATTGATTTTAAAACACTATAACACTAAACCCTAAACATGTTGATCATGACTCATAAAGCAATGAGCACACAAAAAAGATCAATTCAGACCTATGAACTTTAAGTGGCAAGTGCTTCAATTGAAACACAAAGAATACAAGATTCCAAAAAAAGGACAATCAAGACTTGAGCAACAGGTCTTGGGATTTGAAAAACATCGAAGAAATGTTTTATAGAACTGTAAACACCAAAACGCAAAGCTAGGGCTCTGGCAATGTTCGCATCACATGATCTTTAAGCCCACCTTCATAAAAAGTCTTTCAATTCCAACAACTAGCTTGACACTTTGAAGACAATCACCAACTATGGGATTCTAGAATTAAGAAATATGTGATACCTTGGTCTTTCAAAAAAAATCCAAATAACATTGTTTTAGCCTTATAGGCAGAAGGACCCTATTCTAGGTTGAAATCTGGCAAGATTTAGCCACGAAAACAACATTGTTGCTGGTATTGTCCTTGGACCGGGCAGGCTTTCTAAAGTGGGCTCTGATGCCTATAAGGAGGGTATTATAGGTTATTGTATTCCCTTCTGTATGGCTGCATGATCCCCAACCACTTCCTTATCATTGCCATTGATGTTCCCTCAATTGGAGGGTTTAACTTTGGAGCAGATCCTTCCCAAAACACATGTTTTCCAAGTGGTTGCCTTGGGCAGTGAACCTTGACATGGAGAAGGCTCTGCTATTCAGACCTTACTTCTTTGGACATGGCCAAATTTTGTCAGAATGTATTTGAATCTGTCTCTCTAATTTAAAATGCTAGTGCAAATTTCAGTGTAATTTTATTCAAAGAATGAAGTTCACCCAAGGTCGAATAAGCCTAGGGCTACTCCCATGGAAATTCCAATTTGAAAATTCCAAGGAAACTTTGAATGAATGAATGATATTGTCTTAGAATCTTAGGTCAAATTCGCTTCATCTATAATTGACAGGAACGAACTATGTTAATTTCAGCTAGAAAATGAAATATTCAAATTTGAAACTTTTGGACAGGGCCAAAATTTTCCCCAAAATGTTTTCCAATCTTTGTCCTTAATTCCAAATTCTAGTACCAAATTTCCAATGCAATTTTATTCAAAAGAATGAATTTTAAAGGTCATCCAAAGTAAAATAAGCATACTAATTCCATGGAAATTCAATGGAAACTTCTTCTCCAGTTGCTGCTTAATCAAAGGGGGAATGAGTGAATGAATGAATGAATTTATGGTCTTACAAATCTCAACTGAAAAGAATGAACTATGCAATTTGAACATGTAAAAGGAAGATTCAAATTTGAAGCTATTGGGCAGGGCTAAATCCCCTCCCCCCACCCCAAAATGGCCAAGGTTTTTCAGAATGTTGTTGAATGTCCAGTGCAAAGGAAATTTGTGTTGTGTGAAGTGCCAAAGAATTAGCTTGCTAAACTCTGCCAAGGTTTAGGGTTTAAGATCCGTTACAACGCTCAAGCTTGCCACAGATGAGCTGCAAATGTAGTTGAGCCGCAGCAACTTTCCAGGAGTTTTTTGCCCTTCAGGAATTGGATTGCAGTTCGAAGATGTCACCAGAGTATTTCTGATCAAGAGCTTTCAATTCCAAGCCTAGCAAGAGATTACTGTCCATATTGACGTTTTGTGAGCCTCCGGTCTTTGGTTTTGGTGGAGGCTTTTTAGGGGGATTCCAGACATTCTTACTTGGATCTGGGAACGAAATGATGTGAAACGCCTCTTCATTGTTGTGACTGGTGATCTCGCCACAGACACCATGATCGATCTTCCGTGCTTTCACCAGCTGCATCAGCGCCGCTGCCTCATAGTTCTTCATTTTTCCAACAACGACCAATGTCAACACGCGTGCGGAGGATTCAAGTCTGTGAGATGCCTGGCTGGTGATGAGCTTCAGCTGTGGATATTTCGTAGTCCTGCACATCAAAGTCGACACAATGAGCAGGAAAAAAAATACCATAATATTTCTCGGGGAAATTTTACCAACTACAGATATACAATTTTCGATGGAAGAGAATTAGTTCTGGAGATGCGGTCCTTGTTCTGGACGCTGGAAACGATAAACTTTCACAGCTAAGATGAAATCGAAAAGGAATCTAGGGGAAGTCTACCTTGGAGTAGTTAGCTGCACATCACGCAATAGAGAATAAAGAGGCAAGTTACCTCAATTATCATGCAGCTGGAAGGTGAGAAATTAAGGCCGCCACACTACCCAGAATCGAATATTGATGGAAAAAATTGAAGTGGAGTTGGCTTCAGCCTTCAAGGCAAGCTCAAAGTCTTTGTTGCTTGAAGACTAGCTTGAGCTTAGATCCCATTTGGTGTAGATGGAAAAAACGACAATTGTAATATACTAGAGGGCGAAAACAGTGCCTCTGATCGAATGGATTGAGTTTTGAGAAAAATATTGAGAGATGTGCGTTTCAAAGGAAAACCCAAATTATATATAATAGGAGTCCAGGGACTCGGAGAAGGTTGTAGCTGATGATGTCTTCCTCTTTCCCAGTTCTTTCTCCTTTTTGACGCGTGTAATCGACTGTCAGACCGACAAGCAGATCACAAGAAACCACAATTGGTACCAAAAATGCGCTGCACCTGCAACTCATTACAAATTCTTGGCCATTTCAATCGCACTTCAATTTGAAATGACCCGCCTACCCACACCGTGTCCAATAACCTACAGCTTCAAGCACACTCAAACTGCCTGCTAGTGATACCTAAATCCGTCCCAGGTTCGGATCAGATGAACGGCAACTCCTTAGTAACAGACCTATAGTTTCTCGGCAGCATAACTCTTCCCCCGAAAGAAACTTTCTCCAAGCTCGTCGGCCGCCGGCGCTCTCAAGAGTGTTAAATTTATAATATTTTATAAAATGACGAAATTTCTTCTGATCCGCTGATCAAAGTCCCGAATTTAGCCTACAATTTTTTTAATTAGGTTGCTTTTTATTTACGAAATTTTATTCGTGCTGCAGATCTTCACTGAGACCTGCCCAGGACGTTTTTAAAATCGAGCAAATTAATTTCCGACACGAAAGGAAGTTGTGCGAACTGAAACTCCGTGGAAATTATGTTAGAATTGCTTCGATTTCTTCTGGAAAATTCAGAGCTGCTTGCAGCATTGCTGTGACCTTTTTAAATTGTGAATAATATCTTATTACCTAGAAATTGACAGGTCTGGTCTTTTTGTAACAGGCAAGAGCCCCATCCAGTGAATGTTTTTTTCAAATTTCAGATGTGGCATCATTGGGGGGCTAGCATAGCAAGAGGGATTAAGCAATAAATGGCAACAGATTTTTAGAACCTGTCTAAACAGGAAAAAAACTGCTACCAAACTAAAAGCAGAGTCCAAATGTGGCAAAAAGTTTTCCCAAAACAAAATTTCTAAATTTTTTGGAAATATTTTTATTTTAAACGTGAATATCGTTACAGAATATTCCTTTGGAGTAAAATTTCTCACAAAAAAATTCCTCCCCAGCATGTGTGGGTGTGCTTTTTCCAGAAAATTTTTGTTGTGTTTTGCACAAAACAATTGGAATTTTATTGGAATTTTTTCTCTGTCTAGTGTAAATTTGACTGTTTCATCAAAAGAAAAAAATCATGAGTGCCAGAAATTTCTCCATAAAAAGAAGGCCTAGTTTTATGATTAGGAATTAGGATGGGGCATTGGGTCAGTCCCCAGTGGATGCAGTGTTATCTAATATATTCAATACTATAGATCTTTGTAACTCTGGCGACCGTCTCAACCTAATGACCAAGGAAACTTACTGCCCTCACAGAGGATGAGGAGAGGAGAAGGGGGTCCATGGACTTTGGAGACTACTTTTGGTAACACGTTAAATCGTTAGAGGGCACTGCTTGCGGTTTTCTCCTGCCTGCCCACTTGCCCATCCAAGACACATTTTGGGTCCTGTTATTTACATTTTGGGCCTGTAGTGAACACCTGATGCCTGATATAGACACAAAAACCTGCATAGCAGCAACTCAAAATTCGTCTCTATTTCTTTCTTCAAAAGGTCACAAAGTTTTCAGAAAACGGAACAATCTGTCACAAATTCATTTTCGTTTTTTTTAAACAATTTGCCGAAAAGGCAGCAGAAATCTGTTTTTATGGGGAGGGTCTTGCCACATTTATGTTCACAAGCTACAGTTTTAAGACTTCCTTGAAATAATGTTGCCAGTTAAGTTGAAATCTGCCTATGGGGACCCTTCTCACCACCCTGGCTCCATCAGGAAATTGAAAAATAAACCACCGGTCAAAATGTGTCCAGGCAGTTGAGAAAAAGATGGATGCTGCTTTGGGCAGACAATGAAAAAGAAAGCAGGCAGTACTTGTTAGTAGTACTGCCTGCGTTCAGGACGCTCAGCTCATTTAACGCAGAGTGCCGTGCACTACAGGACTTGGGTGGTGCAAAAGTACTACTGTATCATCACTCGATATGCTGCCGTTGTCCCTAATGCAGGGTGCAATATTGTCAGTCGCTGACCCCCCCGCTCCAGACACAAGACTTTCAACATGTCCAGCTGCTGCTGTACACAATGATACAATCTACTACTTTCCATAGCAGTGTTCTTTTTTAGAATATTTGTTTGTACCCAAAGTGGCAATCATCCTTAGGAAGATTTAGCCAAATCTGGCTATCAACCAGATATCCAGTACAAAACTTTAACCATCCTTGTATATATCTTTGGCTACACACTCAGAATCAAATATCTATTTTATTTTATTTCACTAAATTTTTCCCTCACTTCTGGCGATTGAAAACCTTCAAAACCACTTCACTTTCAAGTTTTCAATTTTTAAATTTCGCTTTTCGACGAAATTTCGCCAATAAAAGAAAGCAAGGCTGGAACTCCATAGTGCTTTAGAGCTTTTGCCATTCAGCAGCAGCTTTTCAGTTGAATTTGTTCGAGTGTCAGGTTTCACAAAATCTAAATAGTGCCATTGATTTCCACATTCCTGATTCCCTTGTCTTCCAATGGATAAATTTATTGCATCAGCCAAGCAATAAATTTTCAGAATCAATAAATTTCAGAATTTATTTGTGTCAAGCCAACTTATTGATTCTGAAATTTATTGCATTTCAAGTCCAGAAAAGTAAAACTAGATGATCAATGTGATCACCTCACTATGGATGAACAGCTTTGTAATCTTCATAACTTGGCCAGAGTGAACCGGCACCCACCACGGCATGCCTTGGCCTTGGGTGAACAGGCACCCACACTGGTACCATGGTAGAAACCACTGCTGTGCGGGTATATCATTTACCCAGATACACCCATCAGGTGCATGTAAGGTATATTATTTATCTTACTCTCTCTTTTCAAAATCAATATACCTTAATCAAGTGCATACTGAAGGGTATAATAATTTGAAAAAATATATTCATTTCATAACCCTAGATATATCTCAAAAATACCCACACCTAAAGCTGGGTATATTGTCAAACCTAGGTAAATCCATTAGGGTAACTCTCACCTAACCCAAAAATCACAGCCTGAACTTTAAAATATTCGTCATTGTCTCCAAGGATCATCGTGCAAGGTGTTTAATTTCCAAGGTAAGTGTTCAAAATTCCAACGTGCTCCAAGTTTATGCTTAGGTTTCCAATGTTTTTGAAACAATTCACATTCAAGTTTCTAGGTTTCTAGTGTGCTCCAAGTTCATGCTCAAGTTTTCAAGTTTCTAGTGTGCTCCAAGTTTTTACTTGGGTTTCTAGATTTCCAATGTGCTTCAAATTCATGTTCATATTTCCAAGTTTCTAATGTGTTCCAAGTTGTTACTCAAGTTTCTAGGTTTCCAATGTACTTCAAGTTTGTGCTTAGGTTTCCAAGTTTTTATTGTGCTCTAAGTTTTTGCTTAGGTTTCCAAGTTTCCAACGTGCTCCAAGTCTTTGCCCAAGTTTTCAGGTTTCCAAGTGCTCAAGTTTCCATGTGCTCCAAGTAATTCATGGTCCAATTTCCAATGTATCCAATGCTCAAGTTTCCAATTTGTGCAATGGGTCACTAAACAAGTAGTTTTCAACATCTCATGCTCAAGTTTCCAAGTTCATGTTTTGAATGTGTGTGTGTTCTCTCTTTAGGTGTGGGTAAAGGCATGCTATGGTGTCCCTCTTTTTGCATCATGGTGCAAAATTTTAGACCCTTTAACTACATAATGTTTCCTAAATTCATTTTTTATAAAACATTTGTAAAAAGGGACTCACATATATGATCTATAATCTCATAGGAATAACATATTAAAAAAGGAAAACCATATGTCCATATTTTTGTTTAAGGGGGACTTTTAAACTTGTGTATTAAATTCAGTCATAGTCCTTATTTAGTCCCTAAATGGACTTATAGATCTTGGGTTATTAAATTATTTGTATAATGGTATTTTATCACAAGTTGTATTATCAAAATGAAGATTAAAATTCTTATTAAGGATGCCATTATAAATGAAAGTGGGCATTTGAGTACTTTTTTGGAAGGTTAGAATCATAGATTTGAATAGAATATTTTTCAATATAATATGTTTGAATTTGATTCAAGTATTTTCATTGAATTGTTTTAATATATTACAAAAAATGTATAACACATAATTATTGTAGAAAAGTATTTTTTTATCAAAAGAATCATTTTAAAGGTGATGAGAACACCAAAATCTATGAAAAAATGGACTTTTTTCATGGTTGTTTTTGGTCCACCGTATTATGCATTTGCTCATGTGTAACAAATTGCCAAACAGATAACAAACCAACAGCAAGCCCTAGGATCACAATAGGTCAACAACAACTCAAGTTGCTACAAGTTTCCAACTGATCAATGCCCAAAAACAAGTCCAACAATCCTAGCAAGTAAGGTAGGTTTTGTTTCCAATTTGTGTTTCCTCGTGTGTGTGTGTGTTTCCAATTTTGTTGCCAAATGAGTAACAAATCAACAACAACAAATTACAATACCAAGTCCCAAGATTACAAGAAATCAACAACAACTTGCATTGCAATAGGTCTCCAACTCCCTTAATAATAGATCTGAAGCTCCCAACAAGTAGGGTAGGTTTCATTTGTAATTTTGTTTCCAATTTTGTGTATGTGCGCATAGCTTGAAATGGTAAACAAAAACCCCCACCACTTAAAGGAGATCACCTTTCTAGACTGTGATGCACCCTCATCCACAACAGGTGTTGTTGGTTCTTCATCAACTAGTAGACTTAGTACAACTAAACTTGTTCTTGAACCCAATCAACAATTAGGTGCATTACAACAATAAACAAAATTTTGTGTTCCATGGGATCGAAAATTTGCTCATTGAGTTTTTCAAACTAAATGATGATGAACCTATGCCATTTGAAACAAAATAGATTCTTTGTTGTATTTTGTGTCATTTAACTACTTTGGGTGCTCATGTTTTGGGATAAAAACTCAAGGTAAGAAAGAGCTAATATCTTATAAAACTAAAAATGGAACTTCTGCCATGAAAAACCACTATGAAGTTGAACATTTTAACATTTTTTGAATGTATGTTAATGAAATTATACGATTATGTTTTGGGATGAAAAATTCAAAAAAGGATGAAAGGATTAATATTTTATAAAACTAAAAATGGAAATTTTGCCATGAAAAACCATTATGAAATTAAACATTGTAACGTATTTTGAATGTATGTTAACGAAATTGTACAATTATGTTTTGCAAAAACATATATATATTTTTTTAAAAAGTTCCAAAGTTCAAAAGTGGTAATTCTAGGATCCACATCTGCATTTTTCAATAATACTACAACATATCAAAATAAAATGAAAAACAAAAGGCTTTTATTGATGATTTCGTGTGGGTTGTTGTGAAGGGGTTACTCCTTTGAAACATAATTGAAAACATATGGATGAAATGATTTGGCTTACAATAGGACCCACAATTTATGTTTCCATCATGCAAAACCTTAAATGAAAAGGTATTACCTTATATGATGAAACCCACAGTTGAGTTTGTTTTGCCTTATGTCAATGCTATAGTTTTTGTCATAACAACATTTGACCTTTGGATGAACACAGGTGCATTTGATATTTTTCCCTTTATGATTTATTTTTTAACATTGGATTGGGAACCAAAACATGTCACATTTGAGGCAAAACATGTTACTAAAATTAATCTTGTTAATCAATTGCAACCAAGTTTGTTTGAGGAATACAAGTTGATTAACAAAATTATTTGTTATGTGAAAAATGAAAGCATAATCTATTTACAATGACATATGTTCTTAAACAAATTGTTATTTGTGAAAAATTAGGGATATTAGCACCATTTGAAAGTGTTTGTTTTGACCATACCCTAGGTGATAGCACACAAGGGGGCCAAAAATGTTGTCACATTGTACTATTTTCCAAGGGTGTCCATGTTTGAACTTCAACCATGGTAATTTTGGAGCATATTTTTCCAATTTTTTTGTATAATATGGTAGATATAACACAAAAAATTCAAATAAAAAATAAAATTCTTTTTTCCAACTTATATTGTGTGATTCCAAGTATATTTATGGTAGAAAAAAATGTATGTCAGTATGTACTAAAAAATGCAAATATACTCAAAAAATGATTGAAATATTTTTTAGTCTTTATGAAATTTGTAATATTTATTAAACGGTATGATTCCATATGATTGAAATAAATTTGTGAGCCAAGTGAAGAATTTGATGATTATCATGTCACAAATGGGTGTTTGTGGGGGCGATGACCACAAGTATGTCGTAAATTAACATTTTGACAAACTATCACTTTCAAATGGAAGATAACAAAAAATGTGAAATGGGCCATTTTTTAAATTTTCATTTCAAACATTTTTTGGCTGACTAAATCAAACCCAAACCTAGTGCAGTCCAAAAATAAAAACAAGCTTTATTATATTGCATATACCATAAATATATTCATTATTCCTTGAATTTAATCTTTTAAAAAATATTCAAATAATATTACATATCATCAACTTAATGAAAAAATGTATATTAAGCCCAAACACCAAAAGTGAAACCCAATGCCTAGAAGGTTATTATTCAATTTTGGTACATAATGTAAAAATATTTAAACAAATTTTTAGAAATTTTTTCATTTAATTTTATTTAGTTGTTGTGACAATTTCAAAATTTATCAAAGCTTAGGTTTTAGAATTTGGGCAATATAGATTAGAAATAATTCATCAATAATATAATTAAAATTTTTTAACACATATTATAAAACTTGTTGCATCAATGTAAATGAAATTTGGAGAGTACATCAATCACTTATAATATAAAAAATTAGATTTGAATATATATGCATTATATGGATTTAGTAATTACAAAAGTCTTTCATTTCTTGAGGGCAAAAATGAAACATGACATTTAAATGTTAAAACATTTGAAAAATGTCATTAAGAAATCTATATTACATTAGGATAGGTGTTTGTTTTGTTTTATGGTGACCACATCTTAACCCTCCCAAACCATGGGGCCCTGCACCACTCTTTTGGTACCATTGGAAAGCCTTTAACAAGGTGATGTGCATTTTGCAAATTTTTAACCATTGAGCAAAAGTTATTCAATTTAGAATTATTTTTGTCATTGAAAATTAATTTCAAATTACAAAGTCCGCTTTATCAACAATCAATGCCTCTTCACATATTGATATTTGAATTCACATTAATCATTTCATATCAGATGGGATCAAAATCTTTTTAAGGTTTACCAGCTAGGACAAAAGAAAATCAAGCCTTATTGGAGTTCAATATTTTGATCCTCATCATTATCAAAATGTGAAATATTTTTCAAGTGAATATCTTAGATCACCATATATCTAGAACCATTAGTGTCATCCACTTTATGTCCATGTGTACAGTGAACAAGAGTAATAAAGGAGTTTTTTTATTAAAAATGACATTGAAGTTATCTGTTGTAACACTAATAGAAATCAGCCAAAATGTAACCACTCCATTTATGACTACATGTGACTTCTAGTTGTTTGCGACTAGATTTGGGCCTATTTGCAACTAGAAGACAAAATTTCAACTATTTTGGTCATTCTCACAACCATGATGCAACTATTGGAAACTTCATCTTATTGGTTAAATCACATTTACATTTATTTTTATCCATTAATAGTTTGATATGTCCCCTTAGTCACAATAATCACCATAGTCACCAAATTAGTTACATCTTAAAGGTATTTCATAATGACATAGGCGTAAATTTTAATGTATGTACTAAAATTATAATTATATATATATATATATATATGTGTGTGTGTGTGTGTGTGTGTGTGTGTATTGTTCATATAATGAATCTAAAAATTAATATTGGACCTTTGAAATTTGTTATTCAAATCTCAAAATTGATATTTCAATTTTGAAAATTCTTATTTGAATTCAAAAAATTATTTGAATCTAAACTTTAATATTTTAATTCTAAAATTATTTTTTCCAATTTATTTTGTTCTTTGAATTTAAATAAAAAATATTAAAATCTCATTTTGATATTTTAATTCTGAATTTAAATTTTTAAAAAAACCTTTGATCTGAAAAAATATCTTTCAGTTCTGAAAATTGTTTTTATTTTTATTTCATTTTTTATTTTTTTAAATATTTGAGTTTGAAGTTGATATTTGAATCTGAAAATTGCAATTTCAGTTGTTTAAAAAACTTATTGAAATTTGAAATTTGAATATGAAAATTTCTATTTAAATTCAAAAAGCTTATTTGATCAAATAATTGATATTTGAATTCTAAATTATTACTTTCAAATCCAAAAATTAGTATTTCAATTTGAAAATCTATTAATTGATTATAACAATGGACATTTTAATTTTGAGTATTTTTATTTGAATAAGAAATTAATATTTCAACTCTGAAATTTTTTCATTTAAATTTAAACAATCATTTGATTTGAACCTGAAATTTAAATTCTGAATTATTATTTTGAGTTCTCAAAATTAATACCTCAACTCTGAAAATTATTAATTGAGTTTTAAAATGGACATTTCAATTTTAAACATTGTTATTTGAATCTGAAAACTGACATTTCAATTCTGAAATTTGATATTTAAATTCAAAAAACTTATTTGATCAAACAATTGATATTCGAATTCTAAATTATTATTTTCGAATCTCATAATTAGTATTTCAATTCAAAAAAATTAATTGTGTCTAAAAATCGACATTTTGATTTTAAATATTTTTATTTGAACTCGAAATTTGATATTTGAATTCTGAGATTTTATTTAACTTCAGAAATTTTATTTGATTTAAAAATTGATATTTGAATTCTGAATTACTATTTTGGAATATTAAATTTATATTTTAACTCTGAAAATTATTGATTGACTTTTAAGGGTTTTTTCTATTAGTGTATCCATAATAAATCAAATTTATAAATAATTATAAATGATTATGTTTATTAATTATATGTTACACTAAATATTTATTGTTATAACATAGATTTGTATATTATATAATTTACATTGTTATATTAAAAGAAATCTATTAATGTAATTAATATTATGATACTTTAAAATCATTTTAATTACTTGAGATAAGAATTCATGAGTATGTGCATAATTATTTTCTAATTCAACATAATTATTTGCAATTTGTAATTTATAACTTTAAACCTGAATTGAAATTTTGGTAAAATTATTGTGTACTTTAAATAATTATTTTAATGATTTTAAGTTCACAATTTATTCTGTAATCTTTTAGTTTTTAAAATTATGTGGTTAATCATTATGATAAATATTTTATAGTACTTTTACTGTAATTATGAAAATTAATGTTATGTTAAGCAAATTATTTTATCTACAGTTGATAATTATCAAGAGAAAACAATTATTTGACCTATAATAATTTTTACAACAATAAATGTAATTATATAGTAAGTAATGTAATTAGTTCAATTGTTTTTTTAAAACATTCGTGTAAGAATTCACTTTCTAATAGCAATTGTTATTTCATTATTTATAATTTTAAAATATTTATTCTTAAATTATATTCATTAAATTAATTTTACATTAATTATATTATATATAATTTGATCAGATTCTAAAAAGTAATAAAATGTTTTAAAATATTTTAGTTATTTAATTATCTATGAGTTATGTATTAATAACTTGTGAATAATTAGATAGCTAATTTGTTACATATTAAGAAATTATTACTTATTTAAGTAATTGATAATGAATAATGAATATTTGTAATGTATAATTTACAATTTAAATATATGTAAATTTAATCATTATTAATTAAAAGATTATTTAATTATTTAATGAACCGTGTACTTGAATTGTTTAAAAATCTAGAAATTAAAAAAATAAAGCATGAAGAAAGTCTTCAAGTTAGAACTTAGTTTATGAAGAAGTTATAACTTCAAAATTTATACCATATTGTTTGTTCTCCATTTGTATTTTGAACACTATATAAACAAGGGGATGTGGTCATCCAATTTCACATTAAGAAAATTTGCACATGGAATGACCAAATCAAAAGGCTCACCCCAAAACAAAAAAAAATTATGCATAATTTTATAGTACTTACCTCCCTAACTTACTTATTTACCTAGCTAAGTAGGTACCTAGTTTGATATACCCACCTAGGTTTGACCTATGTACCTACCTACCTATGTACCTACTTATATGAGTAAATATTAAGCCTAGGAAGGTAAAACCTACCTACCTACCTTTTCACTTAAGTAAGTAGGTAGGTATGTAGCTTAGATTTGTAGGCACCTATTTATGTACCTACCATCTTTTTTTTTAATGCCACATGGCATATTTACATTAGGCCACGTGTCATAGTATGAGATTATCCAAGCATTTGAATTAAACGTCTTAAAGTTTTTCAAAATAATAATAATTATTATATTTTAAGTAATCAAGGATTGGGACACATGGCAACACATGATTTGTTCTCAATTGTGACAAAAAAAAGTTGCATTTTTAGTCACATGTGACAATATGTATACAATGGAGTTAAAGATGAATTTGTATTTGTTGTCTTTTTCTTTCATCCAATATCTTTTGTCATTTGCAATTAATTTATCCCATGCAACTTGTTTTAGGTGACTAAAAGCCTTTTAGTCACAAAATGTCCCTTGTGACTAAAATTTAATCACAAAGACTAGTAAAAAATACATGTTTTTCTTCTAACATGAAGAGGGTTAAAAATCAAAAGTGAGAGGAAAGGGGATCACTTTTTGGATTTTCTGGAAAAACAAAAGAAACTTGTGAAAGTTTTAACAAAATAGATAACAAGAGGATAGACCCTCCCATGTTTGTGGTTGGTTGTTCTTGAATGTATTCATTTTTTGTTTTGTAAGTAAAAGAGATAGGACAAGGTTGGGAAGTTTTAGTGTGTGCTTGCCGGATTTGTTTGTGTGTGAGATCCCTACTCATTAGGTTGAACAAAGTGAAGTTCGACTCTAAGAAGGGGGCCGGAGGTCCTAATACTAAAAAAGAAACCTTTTGGAAATAGGGACAAGTTTTACAAAGGGGGAGGACAATTCACTAAGTGGACTGCATGGCAACAAGCCAATAAAGTGACATTTCTATCAAAAGACTCTATCAAAAGACACTAGATGCTCAAATAAGGTGTAGGAAGGTAAGATTTAGTTGTCTTCCTTTCACTTTTAGAAGCCAAAAAATGTGTTTTCTTTTTTTTTAAATTTAAGAAGATTGTGATAAATACCCATGGATATACAAATATACAAATATTAATATCATAATATTGAATATTTTGAAAAATAAATGAATCATATTTAATTATAAAATCTTTAAATTGACATAGTATATATCTTAGATTAATTTTAAAAAATTCCCCAACCACGGGGTTTTATTTATATGTAATTATTAAACTAAATTATGAATAAAATAAAATAAAAATATTAATGATGTACATGTGTAATTAATTAGTTATGTAATATAATTATAATGTGATTTCTAGTTATTTTATAATAACAATTTTTGTCATCACAATGAAATAATGGTCAAATGGCAAGGGCCTTAGTAAATTGTGGCAAAACAAATAAAGGTTCAAATCTTACTTTGGACATGTCATGAACGTGACAATTTGTTGCAAGTTTGGAGAACTTTTGTCAATTAATTAAAAAAAGAACAAACATGCAAAAAATTTAAAAAACTCATTGGAGTCATGATTTGAACATGATTGCATTTTGGACTTGTTGATAGTTCAATAAAAATGAATAGCATTTAAAATTTTTTTAAATAATAAAATAATAATAATCCTACCATGTTTACTAATTTTAGTTTTTTTGTTAAAATGGACACCTACATGTTATTAAATTTTTTATTTTAGAACACCACTAGTAAACATTGAGTCAAAAACTCAATTGAGTTTTGGTTTAATTATTGACATGTTTTCATTGAAATCATTTTTGTCCAATGTTTGATACAATTAGAAAATATGACTATATTTTATCAAAAAAACTAACAGAAAACTCTTGATTTGTAGTATTGCAAAATAATATTTTGAACATAGAATTTTGCTATATTCAAAAAGTTTTTGAAAAACATTTATCAATTTATGATGATTAATTCAAGATCTTTCTTGGGATTTGTGTGTGTGCATTTTTTTTCAATTTTGTGAATTTTGTGATGTTGTTCAAATGACAATCATCCATCAAAATATTTAACCAAATTTGGTGATATTCAAAATATGAAAATAGAAAAATGTTAATCACCTTTTCATGATATATGCAATTGTGGTGTGCAATTTTTTAGATTAATTTTTTTTTTTGGGTGAAATGTTTATAAAATAGGGAACTTATGACAATATATTCTTTTTTCAATTTTTTTTTTGCAAACTAACAAAAATTTGCCACAAGAACATCATTGCTTGGGATCCTTGTAACTATTCTAAATAATAAAACTAAAAATGAAAACAACAATGTACAAGTTGACATTAGATTTTCGTGTGAAAACATAACAATACTTTGCCAAAAAACCTTACTTCCCACATCATCTAGGTTATAGAAAGCTATGACACACATACATCACACATCATAATACTAGAATAGATATATTGATTACCCAAATACTAGAAGGAGAATTACAATAAAGATGTGTAATGAAAAGATTAAGGACAAAATTTCTTTACATCCCATCAATCCAGTAAACAACAAGAGAATAGAATTGCATGGTTTTTCCACACACCAAAAATGTCAAATTTTATTTCCACAACAATCTAGGATTTTGTTCTTTAAAGCACAATTGGATCAAAACATTCTAAGTTCACTTTCATGATTATCATAATCCGTGTTTGTGATTCCAAAAAACACACATATGACTCAACCTTTCAACTTCTATTATGACCACAAAACCACCAAGATAATTATTTAACAATGAACCACATAAAACCTTGATAAACAGAGATGAATGGCTAACCCTTTCCAAGCTCAAGTTTTGAATTGCTCCACTTATACCATGAAACTTGAACAAGAGACAAATAAACCCCACAACCAAATCTACAAAAAAGGAATCACCAATGTATGCATATGCAAATCTTCAAAAACCCATCTTCTATTGCAATTCCCATTTTCATGGGTTTCACTCCCCTTCAACACTCAAAACTCACACACCCAAAACTTTGGTTTAAGTATACCAAAATTGAGCCTCCAAAATCACATCAACAAGCTCCCAAACCTCCTAATGCCTTTCAACATCTCTAATGTTTCTAGACTTGGACATTCTAACTTCAAACCCAACAATTGTCTTAATTTTGTTTATCCAATGGAGATTTAAAAAAGAAACAATGGACTTAAGTTGTTGAGAACATTTTTCTCTTCAACAATCACAATAATAAAGGTTTTTTCTTTTAAATTCACAAACTACCAACTACTAAATTTTTGGAAAAAAAATTTAGCTTGTATCAAATCCACTTTCAGGTTTAATTGTCTACTTCACTAATAGCCTCCAAATGCATCAATGACAAACAACACATCACAACTCCAAAATTAAAAGAACCACACAAAGCTCATCAACAAAACTTAGAAACTTAGCAAATTCAAAATAAACATAGTGGACAACCCAACATATTCCACACACTGTGCATCATCATAATTGTGCACCACCGCAAGAAGCAACACACAAACCCTTCATCAAATGATGAAAAAACTAGATGACAAAATCCTTTGGCATTCCTAAAAGAGACAACCCGTTCATAAAACAAATGGCCAACAATCATAGCCTTAAATCCATGTTGCAAATGTTCGAATAACTTCATGCCCTCCATAGCATGAAACATTTAAAATAATAGGATGTTATATTCTAGTAATGAGTCCCATAATTTGTTTACTTTGAAAGGCCACCCCAATGTTAACATTTGGATGAGAAAAAATTCTTTTTTATTCTTTAAAAAAAAAGTACACAAATATCTTTAGCATGATTTATGGTATGTAATAGCTTGTTGGTTTCAACATAGGTCAAATGGCAAGTTACCCTAGATCTTGTTTATCTGATAAAGTAATTCACACATATTTGTTATATATATCCATAATGTGGAGGAAACAAAATATTAATATTGATATCTTTAGTTTGGTCATTAATAAGGGGGGTTAGATTAAAAAATAAAATAAAATATACACATTGCCTTTAAATGAAAATGGAGATAAGATGAAACATAGATTACGTTGAATTTTGTGAAAATTTGAGTTTTTTCTTTTGGAACATCTTCATTATTTTTGTGCTTACTATTGCCATAATTATTTCAAATCTCATATGAATAGCAAGGTTTGAGATTGAAATAAAAGACAAAGGATGAAAAGAAGGCCCAAAGATAATGTCATTTTACAAATGTTTTTATCATGTTAAGCAAATTCAAGATAAAATGAAAAAGAAACATAAACAATGGACCTAATTGCAAAAAAAATTGCAAGTCCATTTGCCAACATGTAATAAAGCAAATTGTGCACAAATGGAAGGTGAGTCAAACCAACCAGGGTGAACCATCACCTGCATTAGGGTAAGGAAGATAGTGTATGAAAATTTAATAGTTCAGAGGAGGCCGAATCCTAAAGGAGGGTGCTATTGTTGATGGTGTCCAAAGAAAAGTAGTAGCCCTTCTATTGGTGCGTTTGACACACCAAAAATACCAAAAACAAAGCAAATATGAAAAAGTTTTAGCCCCCCAAAGCATGGGGGTAAAAAGGGCAAAATAGAAAATCTAAGAACACATGGATGTTGGTAACCAATCAGATAAACACTGACGCATGGACACCACTTACCCCATGAAAGAGATGAAAATTAAAAGTAGTTGAACAAAGTGCATTATAAAAACATTCACATTAACATGTGTGGCCAAGATTTAACCAAACTAGGGTTACAAGATCAATAGTTATGGGCAGTCTTGAATCCAACAAACGTTACCAAATTGCGCGCACGTGAAGAGGTTCAATGTCTATGAATGTGACCCTTGTTTTCTTTAGATTGTCATCCTCCTACATTCGATCTACAAAACAATTTATTCACTTCCTCTCTTTCTCTCAAAAGGCAATTATGGTCCTCATCATGCTTGAGTTGCACAAGCCTTTTTGAGTTCTTATTTACTTTACTCATGTTGGTCTCTTTTTAAACAATTGTTTGTGAGTTTCATTTGCTCATCTTCCCAGTCGCCTTCTTGTTGGTTGTGTTCTTGATGCTCTCCAAGCTCGCATTCTTGATGTTTTCCCAAATTCTTATTGCTCTTTTAAGCTTGCATTTTTGATGTTCTTTTGAATTCACATTCTTGATGCTCTCCAAGCTTACATTCTTGCTATTCTTCTCCGACACATTCTTGTGGTTCTTTTCGATCATGTTCTTGTTGCTCCAAGCTTGTAGCAATATTTTTTGTTACTCCAAGTTCACATTCTTACTGCTTTTCTCGGTTGTGTTCTTGTTGCTCCAAGCTTGTAACAAGAGTTTTTGTTGTTCGAAATTCACATTCTTGCTATTCTTTTCAATTGTGTTCTGACTGCTCTGAGTTCACGTTCTTGTTGTTCTTTTCAATTGTGTTTTTGTTGTTCCAAGCTCGTGTTCAAATGTTGTTCTTCTCGGTCCTGTTCTTGTTGTTCCAAGCTTGTGTTTAAATGTTGTTCTTCATGGTTTTGTTTTTTTGCTCCAAGTTCACGTTCTTGGGATTTAAAGTTCAAAATTCTTTGAGAACCTTTTCATGTTGCTTTTGGTTTTTTTATTTTTTTCTTTGTGTTTGGCCTTTGCTTTCTAGCCCTTTGGTTGTAGGTCTTTCAAAATGGTTGTTCCTCTTGTGCCCTCTTGATGTTCCTGTTGCTCAAGGTTGTTCACTACTTCTTGCGCTCCTAATGTTGTTGCTCTTTCAAGATTAATCCTTTTTTGATCCTCCTCATGATGCGAGATCAAGCCCCCTGCCCCCCTCTACCCCCCTTTCCATTCAAATTTAATTCAACAAGTTAAGTTTATTGGGGTTGTCATTCACACCCATCACCAAACATAGAAGCCATGATTTTCAAACACAAAACCTCAAAATCGAATGTTTGATGGTAGGTCCCTTGCTGAACAGTGATCACGAAATGAGAGTATGCCAATGGGGGGTTTATCTACTCGGTAAGGGCGTTCCGACATCCGCCTCTATTCAGACACCGACCTCCTTACCCTAGTACATTCATCAAAGCCTTTCAACAACCATAATTATTATAGAAAATGTTAATTTCAAACTAACAAACCTTGATTTAATTTAGGGGTGAGATATTTATAATGTTTAAAAGCAATTCAACAAAAGTGGGGTTCTACCATGGTCCCAGTGTAGGTGCTGGTTCACCCAAAGCAATCTGGAAGGAGTGGAAGTTCAGTGACAGCCAAACCAGAGATCCCAAACTAAGTTAATCCAGGGTTAAGGGCATGGTCGATAATTGGGCATTATGTCAGGGGCCATTTGTGGCATCATACTATGTCAGAAATCTGGATGTGTTTGTATCATCCAGTGATGGGTGGATATCACTTTGTGTCACCAGACCGGTTATCCACGTAGTTCTTTCAAACATACATGGGGAACGTGACCACACCATGTATACAGTAGATGAAACAACTTTTAGAACAATTCTTGGAAAAAGCCAGCAGCCTTAGTTATCATCTAGTTTTGCCCGAGATCTCAGGTTAGGGTTAGAGTTTAAGATTAGGTTTTGCAAGCAATTCATAATTTGATAAAATTTCATTTCATTTGCCTTCTAACTGAGATTGATTCTTGTAAATTAAAAATTAATCTACGTTATTAATCAAGAAATTGTAACCATAATCAATGAGTCAGTTTCGCACATTTACCTAATATGATATCCCTGAAAACTGTTTCACAAATAGCCTACCTGGTGGTAGAATGCTTTTGAGATTTTAAGAACCCTGAAGATTCTTTTATTTCAAGTTTTTGAAAAATTAGCCTGAACTTATCTTTAGAAAAATGATGTCCAGCCAACAATTGGTGTAAACTTTCCTTTTGCCATGGGATATGAACAACCTTTATATGAAGATATTGTTGATTAGTGATGTACAAAAATAACATTTGCAAGCAACCTTATTAAATAGAAACAATGATATCAAAAAAAAGAAGAAAAAAGGGGCATGAGTTTATGACATGATCTTTTGTGGACGGTTGGTCGGAGGGGAAGTTGGGCGGAGGCCATGTCAACACATAGCATATCAAACTTCAGTATTTGAGGATGGTTCAATAGTCGGAGGGGAAGTTGGGCAGAAGCCATGTCCATAAATATGGAAGACATGAGTTTGGGTGGTCGGTTGGGCAGGAGGGGAGAAATTGATGAGTAGCCCCTCAATTCCCATTGATGAACTTAGATATGGGAAAAGTTGTGCATTTTCTCCTAATTCAAACAAGGCATATTCCAATGTCGTTTGCTTCTTTGTTCCCAAAAAGAGCCTTTAATAGTTCTGGTTCTTTTTCATTATTAATTTTGAAATCAACTTGTGGTTCTTGGTCTAGTTAATTTTTCAAAATTGATGGAATCTGTGTGGCGTATAAGTGGGTTCTTCATATTACAAAAAATATTTTAAGAAAAAAATGAAAGTCAGTCTCGTTTGGAATTGGATTTAGTGTCACCTGCACTCAACCCAATATCATGAAATATGTCATACTAATGTTGTTCAATCAACTAAGGGCCTCTTTCTGATAGGCTGTTGTGATCACAACTATAGACTAGGTTTCTTTTAAGGATTGTCTGACAGGAGGAGACTGTCAATATGAAAGATTATCACATCAAGGCTCCTAACTGTGAGCAGTACAAAAGTACTGCTTGCTTGTTTTTCCCCTAACTGCCCATTTGCCCATCCAAGATGTGTCTAGTAGTGAGCAGACACATTTTGGAGCTGCCCAAACACATATTGGATACTGATATGTATGAACACCTAGTGTTCATTGTAGGCCCAAAAGTTGCATAACATGGAGATGAAATGTATTTGGGCAACATCCATCTCTTTCTCTTCTCTTTCTCTTTCTCAAAAGAGATGGATTAGGCTAAAGGCAAACATGAAAAAAGAAATCAGGTCGTATTCTTGTACTGACTGTAATTAGGATTTAACCTTTAACATGCATGGACACAAATAGCTGGAACAAATAGGAGGCAAAATCTATGATCACACAACATCATAAGGTAAAACTGCCAATCACCAACACATACTTATCAATGAACACTTTTTAATATTTTTCTAATTCCTTAGCCAAATTGAGTGATTTTTGTGCCATTGAATGTGTAAACTGCAGGGCTACAAATGTTTTTAAAGCATAAGAAGTGAAGGAGCAATTCTGAAAACACAGGATGAATATGAAAGACAGTCTGCTTCAATTTTCTTGAAAAAATAACTCTAAACCCCTCTTCAGTTCCAGCCCCATATTTTCCTTGTTTTGAGTCTGTTTTGAGTCATTTAAAACCTGATGGGTGCCTTAACTATGGCTTTTCAAAACTCCTTTGTATTCCAGAGGCAAAGATGCAATAATCAAAGATCTTAAGCTTGAGTTTTAAGTCGTTCATCATCACACAATGAACCCCCTTACACCAAACACCCCATATCTTGCCCATTCCTTCTAGAATTAAGAGAATTTTGCAATGTTGGAAGCGCTAAGTGGAGGCTTAAAAATGTTCTTTGAGCTTCAGAATCAGGGGAACAATGTGTGAGGTTTCAATCTCATTTGAGTTCAAAATTGTGCACCCATTGGGCTATTTACACTAAGCGAAAGACATCTATTATATAATTACAACATGGTGTGTGTGTGTGTGTCTGTGTGTGTGTCTCTGTCCGTCTTTTACTTATCTTTTCATTTACTTCACACGTTTTGGGGACGGTTTTGGTGTCTGTCTGTCCGTCCAGGTCCTGAAACCCATACCTTTTCGTTTCAGGTCTCAAGAAATGAGGGGTCTGTTTGTTTAGAGACATGGGGCAGGGGCAGGGCAGGGCGGCCAGGGCAGGGCAGGGGCAGGGGCA